>Ga0335085_10000481_pt1 | contig 112663 bp, 114 predicted proteins | sample Lox_Sample_45_FD_206712 | JGI IMG/M metagenome (GOLD analysis project Ga0335085, IMG submission 206712) | Soil microbial communities from Loxahatchee National Wildlife Refuge, Florida, United States - Lox_Sample_4.5 | ecosystem: Environmental > Terrestrial > Soil > Wetlands | place: USA...
CGCGAGCCGGTGCCGTACGGCGATCGAGGCGGCGCGGCCCTCCCGGGCCGCCGGGGACGTCAGGCGCGCTGAGAGATCGCGCGTGCCAGCCCTGGCATCGGCGACCGCAGCGATCAGCTCGGCGCGTACCCGCTCGACGTCCGCAGGCCCGGGCGCTGCGGCGTTGACGCCGTCGAGCAGCCGGTGCAGCAGCCCCAACTTCGCGTACGAGCGGATATCGTAAGCCATGGGCGCGATGCGCTCGCCGAGCTGCTCGAGCTCCTCCACGGAGCGCCGCGTGACGCGTGCGGCGGACTCTTTGCTCATCGCATGCACGAGGACCCCGGGGGCATCGAGCGCCAGAATCCGGTTCGCCTGATAGCCGTGGGTGAGGAAGCCGCCCGAGATCGCCTTGCCGACGAGGAGGGCTACGACCGGATGCCCCGCGAGTCGGGCACTGGCGTACGCATCGACCGCCGCGGCACCCGCGAGATGAATGCCGAGGAGCTCCTCGCGGCGCCCGTAGGCCTGACTCGTGACATCGACGAGCGCGACGATTGCACGCGGTGACCGCCCGGAGTCCTCCGTGAGCGTCCGGCGCACCTGCCGCGCCAGCCCGAGCGCCTCGTCGAGCCCGACTTCGCCCGCCCGGGCGCGCGGGAAGCGGTTGTCGGGATCCGGAACGACCGCGATGAAGCGCGCTGACTCGGCACCGAGCGGTGCGTCTGCAACCCGCACCGTGCGTGGCGCGGAATCGAGGAGCCCCGATGAGCCCGTCAGGGCCTCGAGCCAGCGCAGCCCCACCGCGGGCACGCCGACGCTCACGGCGACCCCCCCGGCGCGCGCGCCCACAGCGTGCGTAGCGCCGACGGCTCGGGCGGATGGGCGGGGTCGATCGCAGCGAGGCGCGCGATGAGCGCCTCGACCTGCTCGCTGCGCGGCGCAGTGGCCGCGGCCAGGAATGCCCGGCGCACCTCGCCGGCGATCGCCGCGGCGTCGTCTTCCACCAGCACGTCCGCGAACCCGGTCGCGCGGCGCTGCTCACCCCCCATCAGGCTCCAGATGAGCGCGCGGTCGCCGGCATCGAGCTCGGCGAGGCCCGCCTCCTGCTCGATCACCTCGGGTCCGTTCATGGCGAGCCGTGCCTGGCGCGTCACGATGAGCCGGCTGCAGAGCGCGGCCGCCAGCGACATCCCGCCGAAGCAGCCGACGAGGCCGGCGACCACCGCCACGACCGGCACGTGACGGCGCAGCGCGACGATGGCGGCATGCACCTCAGCGATGGCCGCCAGCCCGAGATTCGCCTCCTGCAGCCGCACGCCGCCCGTCTCGAGCAGCAGCACCGGCCACACCGGCCGGCCGCGCTCGCAGTCGCACAGCGCGAGCTCGAGCGCGCCGGCAAGCTTGGCACCCGAGACCTCGCCGATGCTTCCGCCCTGGTAGGCTCCCTCGATCGCAGCCACGACCGCGGACTCCCCGCCGATCGAGCCGCGTGCGATGACGACGCCGTCGTCCGCCTGCGCGACCACGCCCTGCAGCGGCAGCCACGGAGACTTCAGGCGGTCGAAGGGGCCGGCGAGCTCGCGGAAAGTGCCGGGATCGAGAATCGCGCGCGCCCGCTCGCGCGCGCACAGCTCGATGAAGCTCGGCCTCGCGAGCAGCCGCTCGCGCTCGGCAGCGCTGCTCAAGCGCGCAGCGCCTCCACCGCCTGCTCGAGCCGTAGCAGCACCACGCCCGGGGTCGCGCCGAAATCGTTGATCTCGATCGCGGCCGCGCCGGCGAAGCGGCTGAAGAACCGGTCGAGGACGTGTTTCCATACCGCGCCGAATCCGTCCACGCTGGTCGTGACGCTGATGTGCGCGTCCGCATCCGCCGACGGCTCAAGCAGCACCTCGAGGTCGCCCGATCCGACGACCCCGACGTGCACGCGCCGCGCCACCGATTCCCGGGCCGGATAAGTGAAGCTCAGGCGTTCCATGAGTCTCGTCTCTCCAGATAGCTCGCGCTGTGTTGGACCGGTGCGGCCACGGTCGGGGCTTCCTCCGCCGGCTCGTCCGACTCGCCGTCGAGAAGGAGACAGGCTGCGAGCAGGTCCGCGCAGCCGCCCGGCGAGACGTTGCGCCGCAGGAGCTCGGCATCGAGTGCCAGCAGCGCCGCGCCGCCCGCCGCCGTGGCGCTGCCGCCGAGGGCGAGCACCTGGCGGGCGCCGCTGCGCGCTGCGTGCAGCGCCGGCCAGCCGCCGCGGTGCAGGAGGCAGGTGTCATCGAGGCTCGACATGATGGCGAGCAGCGCGTCGAGCCGCGCACAGCTCTCACCGCCGCCGCGCCGGCGTGCCGCCGCCAGCGTCGGCAATCCGACTTCGACTACGTGCGGGAAGCCCGCGCTCGCCTCGCCGCGCGCGCCCGCCACGCCGAATTCGCGGCATACGCGCGCGCCGTTGCTCGAGAGAGGCGGCGCGTACCGGTCCGGCAGGCGCGCCAGGCCGGCCGCGACCGCGGCCACCTCACGCGGAGTGGAGTCGCTGCCCGCGAGCGCCAGCGCGGCCACCAGCAGACCCAACACCCAGATCGCGCCGCGGTGAGCATTGCTCCCCCCGGTCGCCGCGAGCATCGCCTGCTCACCGCGCCGCCCGAGAGCGCCCAGCCGCTCGCGCAGGCGGACATCGGCCGCGCCCTCACCCGCCACGAGCGCCATATGGAGGAAGGTGCCGCGCAGGGCGCGTGCCGAGCGCAGCAGCTTGGCGAGATCGAGGTCGCGGTGGGCGCCCGGTCCGCGCTGATCGACCAGCGCCGGCTTCGGCGTGAGCAGCGCCTCGAGGACGAGCGCGCGCACCGCCCGCTCGGCGAGCTCGAGCGCGACGCGCTGCGTGCGACGGCGCAGGCGCCGGGCAGGATGCGGTCGGGCGTAGGTCGACAACGGGACGTTACCAGCTGCGAAAACGCGCCGGCGGCCGGTAGAGTCCGCCGGACCAGGTGACCAGGTCCTCGATGCTGCGCGCGGCCAGGAGCGAGCGTCGCGCCTCGGCGCGCCGCACGCCGAGATCCTCAGGGTAGGCAACGAGCCCGCGCGCGCGCAGGGTGGCCGTGCGTTGCGGATCGGCGCGGCGGCCGATCGGCGTCGCTCCGGCGATGGCGGCGAGCGCCGCACGTCGCTCCTCCTGGCCCTGCGCCTTGTAGAGATAAGCGACCCCCTCCTCGCTCACGACGTGACTCACATCGTCTCCGTAGATCATGACGGGGGTGATCGGCATCCCGCTGTCGCGTCCGACCTGCACCGCCTCCAGCGACTCGACCAGCGCCGGCACGCCGCCGCGGGCGAAGGTCTCGACCAGCTGCACCACGAGCTTGCGGCCGCGCACCACCGGTGCGTCGGCCGTGATCAGGCTGAGCCAGGCAGGACTTGCGTGGCGGCGGCCGTGCGGGTCGTGCCCCATGTTGGGAGCGCCACCGAAACCCGCCAGACGCCCGAGCGTCACCGTCGAGGAGTTGGCGTCGGCATCCATCTGCAGCGTCGAGCCGATGAACAGATCGACTGCGTACTGCCCGGCAAGCTGGCAGAGCACGCGGTTCGAGCGCAGGCTCCCGTCGCCGCCCACGAAGAACACATCGGGTCGCGCGCGCACGTAATCCTCCATCCCCACCTCGCCGCCGAAGCAGTGCACGCTCTCGACCCAACCGCTCTCGATGGCGGGAATGAGGGTCGGATGGGGATTGAGGACCCAGTTGCGGCAGATGCGGCCCTTGAGGCCGAGCGCCCCGGCATAGGTCGGCAGCAGCAGCTCGATGGCCGCCGTGTCGAAGCCGATGCCGTGATTGAGCGCGGTCACGCCGTGACGCTCGTAGATGCCGCGGATCACCATCATGCCCATGAGAATCTGCAGCTCGTTGATCTGGCGCGGATCGCGGGTGAACAGCGGCTCGAGCGCGAAGGGGCGGTCGGCGGGTACGACGAGGTCGACCCAGGATCCCGGCACGTCGACGCGCGGCAGCCGGTCGACGACCTCGTTGACCTGCACCAGCACGATCCCGTGGCGGAACGCCGCCGCCTCGATGAGAGTCGGCGTCTCCTCGGTGTTGGGCCCGGTGTAGAGATTGCCGGCGAGGTCGGCCTTATCGGCGCACACCAGCACGACCTGGGGCGTCAGGTCGACGAACATGCGCGCGTACAGCTCGATGTAGGTGTAGATCGCGCCGATCTCGAGCTTGCCGTCCTCGAGCAGCTGCGCCACCCGCAGGCTCTGCGGGCCGGCGTAGGAGAACTCCACGCGGCGCGCGATGCCGCGCTCGAACAGCGTCAGATGCTCCGGGCGCGTCAGGGAGGAGATCAGCATGTGCAGGCCGTGGATGCGCCCGGGATCGACCTCGACCAGCGCGCGCGAGAGAAAATCCGCCTGCTTCTGGTTGTTGCCTTCGAGCGCGACGCGGTCGCCGGGCCGCAGCAGCGCCTCGAGCAGCGCCACGATGTCGGCGCGCCGCACCAGCTTGCCGTCGACGAAGTCCGCCGCGGCCGCGAGCCGCGCCGCCTTGTCCTCGCGACGCTTCGTCCAGGATAGCGGTCCCGCCGCTTGCTCGAGCGCCGTCGCCATGCTGGTCACATTACCGGGACCGCAACTCAGCGGCCAGCGCCCCGCATCGCGAGATTACGCGCGAGGAAGGCGTACATGTCCGCATGCAGGCCGATCGCGCGGTAGACCGTCTGGCTGCCGCCGTGGCCGGAGTCGAGCTCCACGTCGAGCAGCACCGGCTCGGGACCCGCCTGCGCCGACTGCAGCGCAGCGGCGAACTTGAAGGAGTGCATGGGCATGACGCGCGTGTCGTGATCGCCGGTGATGACGAGGGTGGCCGGATAGCGCACGCCGGCGCGCACATTGTGCAGCGGCGAGTAGGCGTAGAGCGCCTTGAATTCCTGGCTGTCGTCGGGCGAGCCGAAGTCCCCCTCCCACCCGGCTCCCTGCCCGAACTTGTCGAACCGCAGCATATCCATGACGCCCACCTGGGCAATCACCGCGCCGTACAGATCCGGGCGCTGCGTCAGGCAGGCGCCGACCAGCAGGCCGCCGTTGGAGGCACCGTGGATCGCGAGCCGCGGCCTCGAGGTGTAGCGATGCGCGATCAGCCACTCGCCCGCGGCGATGAAGTCGTCGAAGGCCACCTGCCGGTGGGTGCGGATCGCCTGGGTGTGCCACGCCTCGCCGTACTCGCCGCCGCCGCGGATGTTGGCGACCGCGTATACGCCCCCCATCTCGAGCCAGGCGATGAGCGCCGCATCGAACCTCGGCAGGTTCGGGATGCCGAAGCCGCCATACCCGTAGAGCAGCAGGGGATTGTCGGCATCGAGGCGCAACCCCTTGCGGTAGGCGAGCAGCATCGGGATGTGCGTGCCGTCCCTGGCCGGGTAAAAGACCTGCTCCTCCTCGAACGCCGCCGGGTCGAACGCCACGTGTGGCGCCCGCCAGGTCGTGCTGCGGCCGGACTCGAGGTCGTAGCGAAGGACCGTCGGCGGCGTGATGAGGTCGCGGAAGGAGTAGAAGGTCTCGCGGTCGTCCGCGTGCCCGCCGAAGCCTGAGGCGGTGCCGGGCCCCGGCAGCACGATCTCGCCGCGGGGCGCGCCATCGAGGCCATAGCGCATGACGCGGCTGTGCGCGTCGTGAATGCTGCGCACGATGAGCTGATGATCGACCAGCGTGACACTCGGGGTGGTGAGATCGATGGCATCGGGCCCCTCGGGTATCGCCGTGCGCCAGTCGGCGCGGGCAGGGGCCGCCGGGTCGATGGCGATCACGCGCCCATTCGGGGCACCGAGCGTCGTGAGGAAATACAGCCGCCCGCCGTCCGAGCCGACGTAGTTGTAGGCGGCCTCGAATCCCTGCACGACCTGAACGGCCGCAGGCGCCGCTGCCGCAAGATCGAGCAGGTAGAGGTTCTCGCGCCCCTTATCTCCGACCTCACCCTCGCCGGAGGTGACGATCAGCCAGCGCCCGTCGTCCGACAGATGGGGCTGGTATTGCCAGTCCGGATGGCCCGGGTCGTAGAGCAGACGGCGATCGGCGGCGGCGGGTGTGCCGAGGGCGTGATAGTAGACGGCGTCGTCGAGATCGCGGCTGCTGAGCTCGGCTCCCGGTCGGGGCGCGGGGAACGCACTGTAGTAGAGGCCCCGGCCGTCGTGTGCGAACACGGGCGCGTAGTACTTGGTGAAGCGCAGCACGTCGGGCAGGTCGTGTCCCGTCGCCAGGTCCCTGATTCGCCACTCGGTCCAGTCCGAGCCACCTGGAGACACGCCGTAGGCCAGCAGCCGGCCGTCGCGGCTCGCGACGTAGCCGGTCACGATCCCGGCGGGCGTGAGCGTGTTGGGGTCGACGGCCAGCGCAGCGCGCTCGCCCAGGTCTTCCGTCGTCTCGAGTACCGCCTGGTCCCGCCGGCCCGAATTGAAGGTATAGAAGTAGCGGCCGCCCTCGCGGAAGGGGACGCCGAACGCTTCGAAGTCATACAGCGCCGCGAGCCGCTTGCGCAGCCTCGCGTGCAGCGGCGTCGCCGACCAATACGCCCGGGTCAGCTTGGCCTGCGCCTCGACCCAGCGGCGCGTCGCAGGCGAGTCGAGCTCCTCGAGCCACCGGTAAGGATCGGCAACGGCGGTGCCGTGATAGTCGTCGACCACGTCGCCGCGCGGCGCGATCGGGTAGGTCAGCCCGACCCCCGCGAGCGCGGCGCCGGCGAGTGCCGCGGACAGCCAGCCGCCCAGCCAGACGGCCCGCCGTGAGCGTTGGAGCATATGCGGCACCTGCCTATCGAACGAGGGTCAGACATTGTGCCCTGCCGGTCCGGGCACCACCACGGTAAGATCGCCGCATGCCACAGCACATCGGCATCGTGGCCTGCTCCGCAGAGGGCGCGGCGCTCTGCTACCGCACCGTTTGTCTCGAGGGCGCGCAGTTCCTCGGCGCCCTCGATCACCCCGAGGTATCGCTGCACAACCATTCCCTGGCCCGCTACATGAGCTTGTTCGACAGCGGAAACTGGCCGGGGGTCGCGGAGCTCATGCTGTCCTCGGCGCACAAGCTCGCGAAGGCCGGCGCCGATTTCCTCATCTGCCCCGACAACACGCTGCACCAGGCGTTTCCCTGGGTGGTGCGCCGCTCACCCCTGCCGTGGCTGCACATCGCCGAGGTGGTGGCCGCGCAGGCCGTGGAGCGCGGCTTGCGCACTCTCGGCATCACCGGCACGCGCTACCTGGTCGACAGCGAGGTCTACCCGGAGAAGCTCGCGGCCCGCGGCTTGCGCTTCCAGCGCCCCACGAGCCAGGAGCGAGCGGAGATCAATCGCATCATCTTCGAGGAGCTGGTGTGCGGGGTCTTCAGGCCCGAGGCGGTCACCTACTTCCAGGGCGTCATCGCCCGCATGAAGGACGCGGGCTGCGATGCGGTAGTGCTCGGCTGCACCGAGATCCCGCTGATCATCGACGACGCCAACTCGCCGCTGCCGACCCTCGATTCCACCCGCCTGCTGGCGCGCGCGGCCCTGCGCCGCGCCACGCAGCGCACGCCCTCCTGACCTGCGCCGCGGGCGCTGCCCGCAAACCTGCGCACGTCCCGCGGGCTACTTCTCTTTCTTGTTCTCGAACTTGAAGGAGACGTTGACCCGCGCCCGGTAGGCCCGCACCTTGCCGTTGGCGACCTGCATGTCGAGCTGCTTGACCTCGACGATGCGCAGGTCCCTCAGGCTCTTGGAAGCCTGAGTCACCGCGGCTGCCGCCGCCTTCTCCCAGGACTCGGTGCTGGTGCCGACCAGCTCGACGATCTTGTAGACGCTCTCCGCCATGACTCGCTCACCTTTCATCCCGCCGCGGGGACGGTTCTTTTGCCGTCAGTGTGCGCCCGCGGCCGGCGGGCGCCAAGTCGCAGTGACTTGACGCCGGCCGCGGGCGCGATCCAGGCTCGCGGACCGCCAGGGCGAGAAGAACCAAGGAGCGAACATGAGACCCGCAGCTCTCCGTGCCCTCTTTACCGCCGTCGCGATGGGAATCACAGCGGCTCCCGGGTCCCCGACGAGCGCCAGCGCCGCGGTCGACCCGTACCAACCGCTCGCCTTTCTGATCGGGCACTGCTGGCGGGGCACCTTCGCCGACGGCGCGCAGACCGACGAGCACTGCTTCAGCTGGATCTATGGCGGAAAGTTCGTGCGCGACGAGCATGTGGTGCGCCGCCAGGGCCGGCCGGACGGCTTCGGCGAGTCGATCTACCTGTGGGACTCCGCCGCCGCGCGGCTCGAGTACCTGTACATCGAGAGCGCCGGCGGCTTCAGCCGCGGCGCGGTCACCGCCGAGGACGGTGCCCTGGTATTCCCGGCCGCCAGCTACGTCGAGAAGGGTGAGACCCGGACCTACCGCAGCCGCTGGCAGCGCGTCGGCGACGACGCCTACGACGTGGTCACCGAGTTTCAGGCGAAGGATGGCTGGGTGCCCGGTCTCAGCCTGCGCATGCAGCGGGTACGGAACGCTCCGACCTGAGGCGCGGCCACACGGGCCGGCGCACCAGGGTGCTCTTGCCGAACAGCGATTCGATGAGATCGACGGCGAGCACTGCGGTCTTGTTGTGCTCGTCGAACGCCGGATTGAGCTCCACGACATCGAGGGAGGCGAGCCGGCGCGTATCGGCGATCATCTCCATGCACAGCTGCGCTTCGCGGTAGGTCGGACCGCCCGGGACGCGCGTGCCGACGCCGGGGGCGATCCCGGGGTCGAGGAAGTCGACGTCGAAGCTGACGTGGAGGTGCGTGTCGCGGTCGAGCCCGGCGAGCGCCTGCTCCATGGTCGCGCGCATGCCCATCTCGTCCACGAAGCGCATGTCGAAGACATCGAGCCCCTGCTCGTGCACGAAACGTCGCTCGCCCGCATCGACGCTGCGGATGCCGATCTGACGCACCCAGGACGGGTCGATCGCCGGTGTGTGCGCGCCGAGGCCCGTCAGCTCGCGCGGCCCGAATCCGCACAGCACCGCGAGCGGCATGCCGTGTACGTTGCCGCTCGGAGAGAGCTCGCTGGTGTTGAAGTCGGCATGTGCGTCGAGCCACAGCACGCGCAGCTTCCTGCCCTGCTCGCGGCAGTGCCGCGCCACCGCGCTGATCGAGCCGACGCCGAGGGAGTGATCGCCGCCGAGAAGGACGGGTAAGCGCCCGTGGCGCAGCTCTCCGTAGACGGCCGCGTGCACCCGCTCGTTCCAGGTGGTCACCTCGGGCAAGTGCCGGTACCCATCGCGCGGCGGCTCCCAGGGATTGCCCGGCCCGTTGAGGTTGCCGAGATCGATCACCTCGAGCTCACGCTGGCGCAGCGCGCTCACGAGCCCCGCGACGCGCAGCGCCTCGGGTCCCATCGAGGCGCCGCGATCCGCCGCGCCCACATCGGTCGGTGCGCCGATCAGCGCCGCGGTGCGCATGCCGCTCAAGCTGCCACCCCGGGGCGCGCCGCGAGCCTCACGGGCTCGCGGGACAGGAGGCCGAACAGGTCTTTCGGATCGTTGAGATCCGGCACCAGGTCGATCTGGCGCTCGCCGCCGCGTTCCTCCTGATGAATCCGCATGAGATAGCGCAGCGCGGAAAAGTCCTCGAGCGCAAATCCCACCGAGTCGAAGATCGTCACCTCGCGCTCGCTCGCACGCCCCGGGGCGCGGCCAGCGAGTACCGCGGTGAGTTCGGTCACGGGGAAGGTGGGCGGCAGCTGCTGGATCTCGCCCTCGATGCGCGACTGCGGCTCGAACTCGACGACCACGCGGGCGTCGGAACGCCTGAGGATGTCGGGGTGCAGCTCGGTCTTTCCGGGGCAGTCACCACCCACCGCATTCAGGTGCATGCCGGGGGCGATCATGGCCGGCGTAAGGATGGTGGCGTTGCGCTTGTCGGCGGTCGCGGTCGTGACGATGTCGGCGCCGGCCACGGCGGCCGCGGTCGATGCGCAGCGCACGAGCTCGAGTCCCGGCAGGCGCAGCGCCCCGAGGTTGCGCACCAGCTTGTCGGTGGCCTTCGGATCGGTGTCGTACAGGCGCAGCTCGCGGATCCCGAGCAGATGGTGGAACGCGATCGCCTGGAATTCGCCCTGCGCGCCGTTGCCGATGAGCGCCATTACCCGGCTGCCGGGACGCGCCATGCGGCGCGCGGCCAGCGCGGAGGTCGCCGCGGTACGCAGCGCCGTCGTCACCGTCAGCTCCGACAGCAGCAGCGGATAGCCCGTGGCAACGTCCGCGAGCACGCCGAAGGCCGTGACGGTGAGGAGCCCCACCGTGGTGTTCTTGGGATGTCCGTTCACGTACTTGAAGGCGTACAGCCGCCCGTCGGACGCCGGCATCAGCTCGATCACGCCGACCGGCGAGTGGCTCGCGTGACGGGGCGACTTCTCGAAGTCGTCCCAGCGCAGGAAATCGCGCTCGATCTCGCCCGCGAGCTCTTCGATGAAGCGCGCGGTGCCCCGGCGGGCCACCAGCTGCTGGATGCGCTCGATCCCGATGAAATCGACCATGACTGCTCTCCTTTGCGAGCATGGTCGTACCGCCTCGAGCTAAAGAAAAGCCAGAATGGCGCACAAAACTTCGGTATCTCTGATCATTTCGCCATAGATAATTGGCGAATTGTGCTAATCTTGAGCATGGACGACACCGATCGCCAGCTCATCGGGCTGCTGCGCAATGACGCGCGCGCCTCGGTCGCATCCCTCGCCAAGAAGCTCGGGGTCGCCCGGGGAACCGTCCAGAACCGCATGGCGCGGCTCGCAGCGAACGGTACGATTCTCGGTTATACGGTCCGCCTCAAGCCCGACGCGGCGGAACCCCGGGTGCGGGCGCTCATGACCGTCGCGGTGGAGGGCGCCCAGGTAGACGCGGTCATCAAGGCATTGCGCGGGGAACCCTCCGTCGAGGCGCTCTACAGCACCAACGGCCGCTGGGACATCGTCGCGGAGCTGGGGGCCGACAATCTCGAGAGTTTCGACCGCGTCCTCGGCCGCATCCGCCTGATCGAGGGGATCTCGCAGACCGAGAGCAGCCTGCTGTTGTCCACCTTCAAAGTCTGAGTGGGTGCAATGTTAGACAGTCATCTAATTCAGGCTCCCTGAGGCCCTTTACGGGGGGCTGGCGGGCGAACTTAGATGCCTTTCTAACAATGCGACCGGCGGCCAACGCGAGGACAGCTGAGCGGGTGACCTCGCCGTCTCAGCGGCTCGGGCGCAGCAGCGCCAGCCAGTCGCGGTGCGCGTCGCCGAAGGCGACGAAGAACGGGTTCACGAGCTCCTCACGGGTGTTGTACCTGAGCGGCCGACCGTCGAGGTCGACGACGGTACCGCCGGCGGCGAGCAGCACCGCATGGGCCGCGGCCGTGTCCCACTCGCTGGTGGGTCCGAGGCGCGGGTAGACGTCGGCCAGCCCTTCGGCGATCAGGCAGAACTTGAGCGAGCTGCCCACCGCGCGCAGCTCGTAGGACCCGAGCCGCGCGAGGAACTGCTCGAGCGAGTCCCCGCGGTGCGAGCGGCTCCCCACCACCCGCACCGGGTCCGCAGCCTGCGACGCAACCTGCAACGCCTGCGCGGGCGCCGTGCCGACCCGGCGCCAGGCGCGCTCGCCCGGAATCCCGCCGTAGGTGGTGTCGCTGACCGGCACGTGCACGACCCCCAGCACCGGCGCGTGCGCCTCGATGAGCGCGATGTTCACGGTGAACTCGCCGTTGCCTGCCAGAAACTCGCGCGTGCCGTCGAGCGGGTCCACCAGCCAGTAGCGCGCCCAGCGCGCGCGCTCCGCGTAAGAAGGCCTCGCCGCCTCCTCGGACAGCACCGGCACTTCGGGGGTGAGAGCTGTGAGCGCGCTCGCGATCAGGCGCTGCGCGCGCAGGTCCGCGGCGGTGAGCGGCGAATCGTCGTCCTTGAGAGTGCGGGCGGCATCGCCCGCCCGGTAAACCTCGAGGATCTCGCGTCCGGCGGCGCGCGCGATGACAGCCACGCGCTCGGCGAGCGTTGCACGCGCGGCATCGCTCATGCAGGCCCGATGACTCCCGCGGAGCGCAGGTAGGCCACCACGGCGTCGGCGGCCTCCTCGGGGCCGAGGCGCGTGGTGTCGATGCGGATCTCGGGCCGCTCGGGCGCCTCGTAGGGCGAATCGATGCCGGTGAAGTTCTGCAGCTCCCCCCGGCGGGCCTTGCGGTACAGGCCCTTGGTGTCGCGCGCCTCGGCCACGGCGAGCGGCGTATCGACGAACACCTCGAAGAACTCGCCCGGCTCGAACAGCGCCCGCGCCATGCGTCGCTCGGCACGGAACGGCGAGATGAAGGACACCAGCACGATGAGCCCCGCGTCGACCATCAGCCGCGAGACCTCGGCGACGCGGCGGATGTTCTCGACGCGATCCTGCGCTGAAAACCCCAGGTCCTTGTTGAGGCCGTGGCGCACGTTGTCGCCGTCGAGCAGATAGGTATGGCGCCCCTGGCTCGCGAGCAGCTTCTCGACGCGGTTGGCGATGGCCGACTTGCCGGCGCCGGAGAAGCCCGTCAGCCACAGCACGCACGCCTTCTGGCCCATGTGCCGGGAGCGCATCTGCTTGTCGACGTCGAGCGCCTGCCAGTGCACGTTCTGCGAGCGGCGCAGCGCAAAATGGATCAGCCCGGCGCCGACCGTTCCCTGGGTGATGCGGTCGATGAGGATGAAGCCGCCCAGGGTGCGGCTCGCGGCGTACGGCTCGAACACGATCGGCTGATCGAGCTCGAGCTCACACACGCCGATGTCGTTGAGCTCGAGCCGCTCGGCGGCGGTGTGCTCGAGGGTGTTGACGTTGATCCTGTGCTTGAGCGGCGCGACGGTCGCCGACACCGTGCGCGTCCCCGACTTCATGAGGTACGCGCGCCCCTGCAGCATCGGCTCGTCGCCGAGCCACACGACGGTCGCCTCGAACTGACTGGCCACCTGCGGCGCGTCCCCGGGCGCCGCGATCACATCGCCGCGACTCACGTCGATCTCGGTATCCAGGGTGAGGGTCACCGACTGGCCGGCCACGGCGCTCGCGAGGTCCCCGTCGGCGCTCACGATGCGCGCTACGCGGCTCTCACGCCCCGAGGGCAGCACCCGCACCCGGTCTCCGGGCCGGATGCTGCCTGCGGCGACCTGGCCGCAGAAGCCGCGGAAATCGGCGTTGGGGCGATTGACCCACTGCACCGGCAGACGGAACGGGTGCGCGGCAAGCTGCGCGTCCACCTCGACCGCCTCGAGGTGCGCGAGCAGCGTCGGCCCCTCGTACCACGACATGTGGTCGCCGTGCCGCGTGACGTTGTCGCCGTGAACCGCCGAGATCGGGATGGCGGTGATCGCGGTGAGAGCGATGCGCGCGCCGAAGTCGCGGTAGTCCGCCGCGATCGCCTCGAAGGCGGCGCGCTGGTAGCCCACCAGGTCCATCTTGTTCACCGCCAGCACGACCTGCGAAATCCCGAGCAGCCGCGCGAGATAGCTGTGACGGCGCGTCTGCGTCAGGAGGCCCTTGCGGGCGTCGACCAGGATCACCGCCACGTCGGCGTTCGAGGCCCCGGTCACCATGTTGCGGGTGTACTGCTCGTGCCCGGGCGCGTCGGCGATGATGAACTTGCGCTTGTCGGTGGCGAAGTAACGGTAGGCCACGTCGATGGTAATGCCCTGCTCACGCTCGGCCGTGAGCCCGTCGACCAGCAGCGCCAGGTCGAGCTCGGAGCCGCGCGTGCCGAACTTGCGGGTATCCTCGCCGAGCGCCGCCAGCTGATCGTCGAGGATCATCTGCGAGTCGTACAGCAGCCGCCCGATGAGTGTCGACTTGCCGTCGTCGACCGAGCCGCAGGTGATGAAGCGCAGCAGGTCCTTGCGGTTGTGCGCGTCGAACCAGGCGCCGATGTCGCGCTGCGCGGCTGCGGAACGCCGCGCCATCAGAAATAGCCCTCCGCCTTCTTCAACTCCATCGAGCCGGCGGCGTCGTGATCGATGACCCGCCCCTGGCGCTCGGAGGTCCGGGTCGCGAGCATCTCGGCGATCACAGCCTCCACCGTGTCGGCCTGGCTCTCGATCGCGCCCGTGAGCGGATAACAGCCGAGCGTGCGGAAGCGCACCGTCTTCACGACCGGCTGCTCGCCGGGCTCGAGCGGCAGTCGCGCGTCGTCGACCATGATGAGTGCCCCGTCGCGCTCGACCACCGGACGCGGCGCGGCGAAGTACAGCGGCACGACCGGTATCCTCTCGCGCCAGATGTACTGCCACACGTCGAGCTCGGTCCAGTTCGAGAGCGGAAATACGCGGATGCTCTCGCCCGGGCGCTTGCGCGCGTTGTACAGCGACCAGAGCTCGGGCCGTTGCTGGCGCGGGTCCCAGCGATGCTGCGCCGAGCGGAAGGAGAACACGCGCTCCTTGGCGCGGCTCTTCTCCTCATCGCGCCGCGCCCCGCCGAAGGCGGCATCGAAGCCGTGGGCGTCGAGCGCCTGGCGCAGCGCCTGCGTCTTCATCACGTCGGTGTGAACGCGCGAGCCGTGGGTGAACGGGCTGATTCCGCGCGCCAGGCCCTCCTGGTTCACGTGCACGATGAGCTCGAGCCCGAGGCGCTTCGCAGTAGCGTCACGGAACTCGTACATGGCGCGGAATTTCCAGGTCGTGTCCACGTGCAGCAGCGGAAACGGCGGCGGCGCCGGATAGAACGCCTTCATCGCGAGGTGCAGCATCACCGCGCTGTCCTTGCCGATCGAGTAGAGCATCACCGGCTTGTCGCACTCGGCGACCACCTCGCGGAAGATGTGGATGCTCTCGCCTTCCAGCCGGTCGAGGTGGTTGAGCCTGGCGGGCGCGGAGGCGGACGCACCCGGCGTCGCCCCTGGCGACGGTGGCTCGCGCGTGCTCTCGACTCGACTCATCGGCGTAGTATTGCCCAGGCCCCACGCAGGGCGATAGCGGGGCTGGCGTGCCGGCCCCTGCGAACTAATCGTGCGCACACCGGTCGGAATCTGCGGTCGCTCTGCGAACCTGGTCACAGACGCGCGGCGCACAACTCACCACCCTGAGGTACGCCGCGGCGCGTGCTGCTTGCGGCAGAGCGTTGTAACCGTCGCTGGAGGTGTCGAGCCCTCCGTGGTCTACTCTCGCACGTGAACCGAATCGGTCAGCCGCTCATCCGGAGCTCTTTGCGGGGCACGCTGCTCGCGCTGGCCTCTTGGCTCGCCCTCGCACCCATCCCGGCGGCGCCGAGCGAGCCGGCTCCGACTGCAGCGCCGGTTCCCATCATCCCACCGAGCGCCGTCCCGTCGCCCTCAAGCCCGGCGGGCACGCCCGCGGCGCCCCCGGAGGAGACTCTTTCCGAGGTGGTGGTGCAGGCACCCGAGCCGCGCTTCGTCGCCAAGACCACCCGCGACCGGATCGGCCGCATCTGGGCGCCGGTGCTGATCGATGGCAAGGGACCCTTCCGCCTGGTGCTCGACACCGGCGCCAACCATTCGGCGGTCATTCCCTCCACCGCCACCGCGCTCGGATCTCCCGGCGCGACCAATGCCATCGTGGTCACCGGTTTCACGGGCTCGGCCGTGGTGCCGCAGATCTCCGTCTCGCGCATGGAGGTCGGAGACCTGCTGTTCGGGCCGACCACGCTCCCCGTGGTACCCGATGTGTTCGGCGGCGCGCAGGGCGTGCTCGGCAACGAGGGACTGGCCGGCAAGCGCATCTTCGCCGACTTCAGTCACGACCAGCTCGAGATCGCCAGCTCCCACGGCGATCCCGCCCACATCGGCTTCACCGTGGTGCAGCTGCGGGTAGTCGAGGGGGGCCTGCTGATTGCCGATGCCCGGGTCGGCGGCATCCGCTGCAAGGCGATCATCGACACGGGCGCTCAGGGAACGGTCGGCAACGTCGCGCTGCGCGAGGCGCTGATGCGCCATCCGCCCAAGGACGCCAAACGTGCCCAGATCACCGGTGTGACGCTCGACGTGCAGTCGGGCGAGAACCTGGCGGCGCCCCAGATCGAGATGGGGGGCCTCACGATCAACGGGGTGCACATCACGTTCGGCGACATGTATCTGTTCGAGCACTGGCACATGACGGACCGGCCGGTGCTGCTGCTCGGCATGGACCTGCTCGGATCCTTCGACGTGCTCGTCATCGACTACCGCATGCACCAGCTGCAGATCCGGCTCAACCGCCCGTCGGTCTGAGCCGGGTCTTCAGGATGCCCCCCGACCGCGGGGGCCGAGGCGCAGGAAGCGCCGGCGCTCATTCCACTGGTGGCGTGCGTGCAGCCGATCGGCCGGGTCGTTTGCCTCCGCCGGCAGGGCCTTCAGGGCGCGCAGTGCGCCCGCGTGCGCCATGGCGATCGCCGGATCGGCCTGCAGCATCCCCCGGTAGTGCTCGAGGAACAGCTGCTCGACGGCCCCCCCGCCGCCGGTCAGGAGCTCGCGCGCATGCGCACCGATTGCGGCGGCCTCGCTTTCCGGCAGATCGCGCGCCACTGCGAGCGCGTGGTCGACGTCGGCGATCAGGCCGTAGAGCGGCTGCAGCCAGGCCCAGGCCGGGTCGGTGGTGATGTGCTTGAGCCTCTCGAGCGGCGAGGCGAAGGGCGCGAAGCGCCGCTCGGCCTCGAGCAGCGCGCCGAGCACGGTCTGCAGTGCGGCGCTGGCATCGGCGAGTCCCTGAAGCCACGGGTGCTGTGCCGTCATGTCGTCCCCTTGAAGCAGCCCGGATCGCACCGGGTGAGATCGTCAATGCACTCGATGGTGAGGTCCGCGGGCGCAAAGGCCGCGAGCGCGCGCTCATCGTGCGCGTAATGCCCCTGGCGCACGAACACCGTCGTCAACCTCGGTCCCCACGCGCGCTTCGTGACGGCGAGTATGCGCAGCTTGTCGTCCACCATCACGTAGTGCCGGGCCGGGTAGCGACGCTCGACCGCGGCCAGCATCTGCTCCTTGTGCAGATAGATGAGAACCCGTTCCCCGACCGCGGCCCACAGCCCCGAGCGCTGCACCTTGCGCGGCTGAAAGACGACGTCTCCATCGGACAGGATCACGGTCTCACCGAGACCGGCACAGTGCGCGAGGGCTGCGAGCGCGCCGGGATAGAGGCGCTCCCAGAACGGGTAGTCGATCAGAAACGACGAGACGCGCAGCAGCTGCTGCTCGTCGATGTTCTCGAGACGGTAGCGCTGCAGAGTGCCGAGATAATCCGCATAGCCGAGCTCGGCCCGCAGCTCCTCGAACAACACCCAATAGCGATCGCGGCTGGCGCGGCCGAACTCACGCACCAGGTACGCGCTCAGGTCGGCCTGCACGGCGTCGTTGTCGAGCAGCGTGTTGTCCACGTCGAAGAGAAAGACCGTTCCCGAATCTGCCACGTGCTTCACGTCACCTCTTCCTGCACCCGGAGCAGTGTATCGTGGCGGCTGAGGTTCCAAGGGCTCCGCGGGTGTCAACCCGCTGTGCCCTGGCACGTTACGCGCGTTTACGGCGTATTCTGCATGGAGGGGTGGGAGATGAAATTCGAGTCGTTCGCGGGCCGCGCCTGCCACCGCCGGGCCCTGCTGCTCGCCGGCGCCGCCGCGCTGGCGCTTGCCCTGGCGGGCTGCAGCTCCGGGTACAGCTCCGGTTGCGGCTACGGCTGCGGACCGGTGGGCCCGGTCAACGTCCCCAATTCGGTCGCCATCGCCGACGTGAACGGCGATGGGGTGCCCGACCTCCTGGTCGCCACCACGGCGGATCAGGGAGCGCTCAACAACCCCGGCTTCGCTAACGTCATCCTCGGCAACAAGGCCTCGCCGGGAACGTTCGCCAGCGGCGTTCAGTACCCCATCACGGGCTCCAACCCTTCGGGCATCGTGGCCGCGGATCTCATGAACTCCGGGCACCTCGATCTGGCGGTCTCTAATTTCGGCTCCGGCAACGTCTCGCTCTTCTTCCACGGCGCGACGGCCGGAACCTTCCAGTCGGCGGTGACCATTTCGACCGGCGGGCAGCCCAACCAGATCGTCGCCGGGGACCTCACCGGCAGCGGCATGAATCTCGATCTCGCGCTGGCGGACAACAGCCCCTCGGGCAACGCGATCGTGCTGGTGCACAATCCGGCCAATCCCGGCCAGTTCCTCGCGCCGCTGATGCTGGCGACCAACAACTATACCCCGTCGGTCGCGATCGGCAGTCTCGGCAACGGCAACGTGGCCGTCGTCGCCGCAACCTACGACGCGAACGGCAACAACGGCTCGGTATACGTCTTCGTCGAGAGCTCGACTAATCCGGTGGCGTTCTCGGCGCCGGCGATCTTCCCCGCCGGAGCCCAGCCGCTGTCGGTGAGGATCGCCGACGTCAACGGCGACAATCTGCCCGATCTGGTCGTCGCGAATTTCAGACCCGGCACCGATGGCATCGGGGTGGCCGGGGTCTCGGTGCTGCTGCAGGATGCGACGCATCCCGGAAGCTTCCTCGCGCCGGTGACTTACGCAACACCCGACGGCGCAGTCGACGTCGCGGTCGGCGATCTGAACGGCGACGGCCGGCCGGACCTCGTCGTTGCGACCCTCGATCCTGACTTCACGGGCGCCGTGGCAGTGCTGCTGCAGAATGCGGCGCCGGCGGCCGCCGGTACCTTCACGACCGCCACCGTCTATCCGGGCTTCGGCCAGCCGCTGAGCGTGGCGATCGCGGACCTCAACGGCGACAGCAAACCGGACATCGCGGTCGCCGACGGCACGAGCGCGACCGTCATGCTGCAGAGCGCGGCCACGCCGGGGACTTTCACCAACCCCGTGCAGGTGGGGCAGTGATTCGGTTGTGATCTAGCGCGCGCTGTAGCCGCGCGCATCCAGGCAGGACATCATCGCGCGGCGATAGTCGTCGCTGCTGCCGGACTGCTGCCCCCCGCGCGTCGGGTCGAATCCCGTCTGGCCGACCGCCCAGCTGTGGCACTCGTACTTGTCGTTCGCCATCTGCTGGTCGGTTTGCCCGTTGCGCGGATAGAGATAGAGGCTCGACGCACCTGGGGCAGGAGCTGCGTAGGCAGTACCGCCCTGATCGCCGCCGCCCTGGTCGGCGCCCTCCTGACCCTCCATCGGCGGCTGCGTCACGACGTAGCCGTCGTCGGCCGCGCTGTAGGTGTAGTAGAGGTTGTTGTAGTAGTAGTAGGGAACCCCGCCCCACCAGTAAGTCGCGTAGCCAAACGGCAGCCACGGCAGATACCACGCATAACCCGGGTAGTAATAGCAGGCCGGCCAGTAGGCGCCGTGCCAATAGCCGCCGTGCCAAGGGTGATAGTAGCCGGGATAGTAGCCGTGACCCGGGTAGTAGCCATGACCCGCATACGCATGTGCGCTGGTGGCGACGGCCGCGCCGTGAACCTGGACCGGAGCGCCCACGTGGCCGGCGGTATAGCCGGCGCCGTAGCGCGCGGCTCCGTAACCGCGCGCGCCGGAGTAGTAGTGCGCGCCCGCGGGATAACCGCCCGCAAAGGCGCCGCTGCGCGTGACATAGTGGCCACCGCCGTAGTAGCCGCCATAGCCACCAACGCCACCGTAGTGAGGACCACCGCCCATGAACCGACCACCCCCGCCGGCGTAGTGACCGCCGCCGCCGGGCGCACCGCCGCCGCCGGGCGCACCGCCGCCGTGGGCGCCACCGCCACCACCGCCGTGGCCCCCGCCAGCGAAGCCGTGTTGTGCATAGCCGATCGCCGGCGCGCCGGCCACCGCGACACCGACGACCAAGGTGCCCAGGACGCGAATCAGTGCTCGTGCGCTCAGTATGTTCACGGCTCTCACCTCGGGTTCCATTGCGGCTGCGACGGCCTGTAATCTCCTTGCCAAATTAGACTCCCGACATAAAGGCCCGTTCAAGCCGCCATCCATTAAAACGCGGTCACCTTACGGCCCGTTGACCGTTTGTCAGAATAAGCCCGCGGGCCCCTGTTCCCAAGGGTGGAAAGCCCTTACTTAAGGTGCCGTTCAGCTTCCTCAGAAGACGAGGTTGATCGCCGCCGCCGGGGTAATGGAGGAGCTGGTGTTGCGCCCCGCGAGGAAGATGCGCACCCCGAATATGACGCCCGCCCGGGCGCTCCAGCTGTACTCGACGGCGGGGGCCACCGCGAAATACTCGCTCGAGCCCGATTGCAGATCGATGGGCGGTGCGACGCCTCCCACCGGCGGCGCGCTGCCGGTGAGGCGCGTGCTCGAGTCGTGCACCCAGATGAGATCGGTCGCGAGCACCCAGCTGCGCGTGAGGCTGTACTCGGCGGCCGCGTCGACCGTGAAGGAATCGCCGGGATGGACGTCGCCGCGGAAGCCCGGCGCGGTGCCGTACACGCTCCGGTCCGCGACGCCCGCCGAGCCCGACACCGCGTAGGTCAGATCGAGGCGCGCGCGCAGAATGCGCCCGTTCGGCATCCACAGATACTCTTGCGAGTACCAGGAGAAGGCCGTGGTGTATACGCCAGAGCCGGATCCATCGCTCGGCTCGGCCAGGCGGTCGTAGCGCCCGGTGGGCAGGGTCTCTGCGACCACCACGGCCGTGGAGGGAACCCAGCTCCCCTCGCGAAAGTTCGTGAGCCCGTACTGCAGCTGCACGCCGAGGTCGCCCAGGCCCACCGAGGAGCTGTTGGGTTGGCCGGCCGGCTCGTTGTAGCCGATCCGTGGCAGGACGCCCAGCGCGAGCCGGTCGGTCAGGCTGTAGATGATGTAGGTCAGCGATCCGAGATCGTGCTCGCGGGGTCCGGGCTGACGCGTGCCGTTCGCGTCGAAATGCCCGTTGGTGATCACGTCGAAGACGTACGGCTCGACCAGCCAGTGTCCCGCCGGAAAGCTCGAACCATTGGGCGCGAGCAGCGGCCCGGTCCACCAGGCGTCCGACATCGCCTGGCGCGGCGGCTCCGGCGAGGCGTCCGCGGCAGCCACCGCGGCGCGCGCCAGCAGACACGAAGCGCACAGCAGCCAGCCTGCGCGCAGCATGCGGCTCCGGCGGCGCGCTTGGGCTCCTGTGAGCTGCGTCACAGTCTGGTACCGGTCGTTAACTTTCCGTAACAAAGGTCAGCGTCTCCGAAGCTGCGACGTTGTTAACGCCCAGACAGCCGCGCTTGCGGCTGAATAGCGACCGCTCAACCAACTTGCTCAGGAGGAAAGTCCCATGAAATCCATTCGTACCGTTCTGATGGCAGGCGTCATCAGCGTCGCTCTCGGCGCACTCGTGACCCCGGCTCTCGCCGACGAGACCCAGTGGCAGAAGGACCATCCGCGTCGCACGGAGGTCAACGCCCGCCTCAAGAACCAGAACAAGCGCATCAACCAGGAGCGCAAGGAAGGCGAGATCACCAAGGCGCAGGCCCAGCAGCTGCACGGTGAGGATCATGCGATCCGCCAGGAAGAGCGCACCATGGCCAGCACCAACGGCGGCCACATCACCAAGGCCGAGCAGAAGGCGCTCAACCAGCAGGAAAACCAGGTCAGCCAGCAGATCGGCAAGTAAGCTGAAGTCTCGGGCGTCACCGGACGGAGCGTACGGAGCACGCTCCGCTCCGGCGACCCGCTTCTTGCCCTGCGCCGCCCCTCACGCCTTGAGCGTGAAGGGAGTGAAGTCAGTGTCGATGTCGTAGTAGTCCTCCTGCTCGGCGCGCTTGAGGAATGCGACCACGCGGTAGGTCGCCGGCGTCGCGATCACCTCCCACAGCGACTTGAGCACGTACTGGTCCAGCGCGACCGCAAGCAGATCGCTCACCGCCCACAGTCCCCCGAATGCGATCGAGTAGAACAGCGCGGTGTCGATGAGCTCGCCGCATACGGTCGAGCCGATGAGGCGCGTCCACAGCCAGCGGCCGCGAGTCCAGATCTTCATCTTCGCCAGCACGTAGCTGTTGACGAAGGAGCCGCACCAGAAGGCGATGATCGAGGCACAGATGATGCGCGGAGTGTTGCCGAACATCGCCTCGACCGCGCCCTGCCGGCCGCGCCAGAAATCGGCGGGCGGCAGGTGCACGATCACCGCCGACATGAAGGCCGCGAAGGCGAGCGCCGCGAAGCCGCTCCACACGGCGCGCCTATCGCGGGCATAGCCGTACACCTCGGTGAGGATGTCCCCGAACAGATAGGAGATCGGGAAGAACAGCACCCCGGCCATGAAGGTGCGGGGTCCGAGCCACGGCAGCGTCACCACCGACACCTTGGCGGCGCCGATCAGGTTTGCGCACAGCAGCACGCACACGTAGGCGCCGAGGATGAGGTCGTAGTAACGATAGGCCTTCACCCGCGCGCCGCCTCAGCGCTGCGCCGCGGCCGACGCGCACGGCAGCACCGTGCCGGTGAGCTCGCCGAAGCCGATGCGCCTGAAGGGCGCCCGCTCGCACCAGGCACGGAAGGTCACGCGGTCGCCGTCCTCGAGAAACGTACGCCGCTCCCCGTCCGCGAGCGCGATCGGGCGCTGGCCACCAGCGCTCAGCTCGAGGAGCGAGCCCGCCTGTTCCGGAGCGGGCCCCGACTGCGTGCCGCTGCCGAGCAGATCGCCCGGCTCGAGGTTGCAGCCGTTGACGGTGTGATGGGTCACCATCTGCGACACCGTCCACCACGAGTCGCGAAAGTTGGCGTGCGACAGCCGCTGCGGGCCGCGGCCCGCGGCGCGCATCCGCGCCGTGTCGATCCACACCTCGAGCTCGAGGTCGAAGCCTCCGGCGCGGCGCAACTCCGGCCCGTCGAGGTAGGGAAGTGGCGCGGGCTCGCCGGGCGGCCGCGTCCACGGCGCTCGAAACGGCGCGAGCGCCTCGAGCGTCACCACCCACGGGGACACCGTGGTGGCGAAGTTCTTGGCGAGAAACGGGCCGAGCGGCTGGTATTCCCACGACTGGATGTCGCGCGCCGACCAGTCGTTGAGGAGACACAGGCCGAAGACATGCCGCTCGGCCTCGCCGAGCGGCACGCTCGCTCCGAGCTCGTTGCCGCGCCCGATGAAGATCCCGACCTCGAGCTCGTAGTCGAGGCGGCGCGTGGCGGCGAGCTCCGGCCGCTCCGCCCCCTTGGGCAACAGCTGTCCTGCCGGGCGCTTGAACTCCAGGCCCGACACCCGCAACGATGAGGCGCGTCCGTGATAGGCGATCGGCAGCCACTTGTAGTTCGGCAGCAGCGGATTGTCGGGGCGAAACAGCCTGCCGACCGCCGTGGCGTGGTGGATCGAGGCGTAGAAATCCGTGTAATCGCCGACGTCCGCGGCGAGGCGGTATTGCGCCGCGCGCTGCGGCACGAGCAGACCCCGGAGGCGCGCCTCGAGCGGGCTCCCGGCGCGCAGCGCCGCGGAGAGCGCCTGGCGCAGCGCCCCCGACGCCTCGGCGCCGGCGCCCATGAGCGCATTCAGCGCCGGCTGCGCGGCCCACGCGAGCGCCCGCGCTGCCAGCCCCTCGAAGGGTTGCGCGGCAGCGAGCGCGCCGAGATCGAGGATCTCGGTGCCGATGGCCACTCCGCCGCGGAAGGCCTCGCCGCTGCCGGCGCGCCGGAAAGCGGCGAACGGCAGGTTCTGCAGCGGAAAGTCGCTGTCCGGCGCGTTGGCGGAAGCCACCCAGCTCGTGAGCCTGGGATCGTGAGTGGCGTCGACAGCGGTCATGCGAGCCAAGTGTGCCCGTGTGTCAGCCGCGGCGCCGCTTGCCGGGCGCAGCGGGCCCACCGCCCGTCGCGCCTGCCTGCGGGAAATTCCTGGGGAGATCCCGCCACACCTGCTGGTAATCGCCCTGCAGCAGGCGCGACTCGAGCGCAAAGCGCGTCGGGCGGATCACCGCGCGGGTCTCGAACATGAACGCCATGGTGTCGGTGACGTGCAGCGGGCGCGAGGTGTCGGCGCGGATCGCCTTCTCGTAGGTTGCCGCATCCGGCCCGTGGCCGCTCATCGAGTTGTGGAGCGAGGCGCCGCCGGGCGTGAAGCCTTCCGCCTTGGCGTCGTAGACGCCGGTGATGAGGCCCATGAACTCGCTCGCCACGTTGCGGTGGAACCACGGCGGCCGGAACGTGTCCTGCATCACCAGCCAGCGCGGCGGGAAGATCACGAAGTCGATGTCGTCGACCCCGGGCGTAGCGCTCGGCGACTGCAGCACGAGGAAGATCGACGGATCGGGATGGTCGTAGCTCACCGAGCCGATGGTGTTGAAGCGCCGCAGATCGTATTTGTAGGGAGCATGGTTGCCGTGCCAGGCGACCACGTCGAGCGGCGAATGGCCGATGCGCGCCTTCCAGAGCTGCCCGGCGAACTTCTCGATGAGCTCGAAGTCGCCCTCGCGATCCTCGTACCAGGCGACCGGCGTCGCGAAATCGCGCGGATTGGCGAGCCCGTTCGAGCCGATGGGACCCAGGTCCGGGAGGCGGAAGGGCGCCCCGAAGTTCTCGCAGACGTAACCGCGCGCCTCGCTGCCGAGGAGCTCGACGCGAAAGCGCAGGCCGCGCGGAATGACGACGATCTCCTGCGGCCCGGCCTCGAGCACGCCGAGCTCGGTGGCGAGGCGCAGCGCGCCGAGCTGCGGCACGATCAGGAGCTCCCCGTCCGCGTCGCAGAAGAAGCGCTCGCGCATCGAGCGGTTGGCGACGTACCAGTGAATGCCGCAGCCGCTCTGCGCGTCGGGCGAGCCGTTGCCGGCGACGGTCGCGAGGCCGGCGACGAAATCGGTCGCCGCCCGTGGCACCGGCAGCGGATCCCAGCGCAGCTGGTTCGGCGACGGAGCCACCTCGTCGAAGCGGCTGACGAGTCTCCCCGGGTCGAGCGGCACGAAGCGCTCGTGCACCGCCGCCGGGCGGATGCGATAGAGCCAGCTGCGCCGGTTGGCGTGGCGCGGCGCGGTGAAGGCGCTGCCCGAGTACTGCTCGGCGTACAGACCGTAGGCACAGCGCTGCGGTGAGTTACGGCCCTCGGGCAGCGCTCCGGGCAGCGCTTCGCTCGCGAAATGATTGCCGAAGCCCGACTGATAGCGCAGCGGCGTGCCCTCCCCCGGGACCGGATCCTGCGGGCCGCCGGCCGCGGTGGCATTCGGGGTCTTGCTGCGTCTTGCCATCGTGTTCCTCGCCGCAGTGCGAACGGGCGTCAGCTGCTATTTTGCACCGGCGCACTCCCGAGTTGTTAGGCGGCCTACCTGCTAACATGAAACGCGTGCTGAGGATCCCCGCATGGGCCGCGACCGCGGCGCTCTGCTGCGCGGCGGCGGCGCTGGCCGACTCGCCCGCTGGCGCCGCGTTCGCGCCCGTGGCGCATTCGGCGCTCGTCGCGGTCGATGGGGTGGTGGCCGGGGACACCCTGGTGCTGCGCGTGCGCCGCAGCGCCGATCAACAGCCGCTGACGGGCGCGCAGCTGAGAGTGGCGGCCGACGGCCGCGACATCCCGACGACGCCGCGTCCCGAAGGCACCTGGGGTGTGCCGGTCAGGGACCTTCCGCGGCCTCCGGGTAAGCTCTCGATCGAAGTCGCCCATGACGGCGTGCGCGAGCTGCTCGACGGGCAGCTCCCGGGCGTCGCCGCCGCGGCGCCCGTCGCGCCCTCCGGGGGCCTCATCAGCACGCTGATCCACAAGCAGATGTCCTGGTGGATCCTCAACGTGGTCATCGTTCTCGTCGGCGTCGTCGCCGTCTCGCGCCGCATGTCCTGAAGGAGCGGCTCTGAGGCGGCGTCGCCGCGCACGCCGCCTTTCAGTGCGCCGTGACTTCCGTGAGATAGCGGTAGTAGAAGTGGTTCCACCGGTAGAATTCGGCCACCGCGAGCCGCTCGTCGCGCCCATGGGCGCGCACATCGCCCTTCTCCACGGCGACCCCGCCGAAGGTATAGGTCGGCATGCCGGCGGCCATCGTGTACTTCGCATCTGAGGCGGCGGGGTCCATGGACGGTATGACTTTCACCCCCGGCCACGTGGCTTCGGCAACGGAGGTCATCGCCTTCAGCACCTCGGGCCGCAGCGGCGCCGGCGTCATGGCGCGCTCGTCGGTCGCACGGTCGGAGATCGAGCCGTCGTCGGCGATGTAGCGCACCGTGATCCCCGGATCGTTGAGCGCCTTGACCAGTGTCTCGCGGATCTCTTCCTTGGAATGGCCGGGGAAGATGCGGCAGTTCACCACCGCCTCGGCGCGCAGCGGCAGCGCATTGTTCGCGTGTCCACCCGCGAGACGTGTCGCCACGCAGGTGGTACGCGTGACCCAGACGTTATAGGGATCGCGCGACAGGCGTGCGATCGCCTGCGCATCCGGCGGATCCCTGAGGATCGCGCGCATGTCGTCGGCTTCCTGACCCGTGGCCACCTCCTTCGCCGTGTATTCGAAGTAGCCGCGATTGACGCTGTTCAGCTCGAACGGAAATTGGAAGCGGGCGAGCCGGTTGAGGGCGCGCGCGAGCTCGTAGATGGCATTCTCGTTGCGGGGCTCGGAGCTGTGTCCGCCCGGTCCGGTCGCCGTCAGCTGATAGTCCGAATAGAGCTTCTCGGCGGCGATGAAGTGCGCGATCCGCGGCACACCGTGCTCGGCGACGATCGACCAGTCGTCCTGATTGAGCACGAACTCCGCGTCGACGAGCTCGCGATGATTCTTCAGCAGCCAGCTCATGCCGTTGCAGCAGCCGCCCTCCTCGTCCGCCGTGAACGCCGCGACGATGTCGCGGCTCGGGCGGTAGCCCTCCTGCTTCATGCGGATGAGCGCAGCCGCCATCACTGCATCGCCGTTCTTCATGTCGATGGTGCCGCGGCCGTAGTAGAACCCGTCCTTCTCCACGAGCTTGTAGGGATCGGTGCTCCAGTCCTCGCGTCGCGCCTCGACCACATCGAGATGCCCGATGAGCAGCAGCGGCTTGTGCGCGCCGCTCCCGTGCAGGCGCACCACCAGGTTCTTCTTACGCGCGTCGGCACCGAGGAGCGCGAGGTCCGCGGCCGGGAAGCCGGCGTCGCGGAAACGCCGGGCGAGCGCCTCGGCGGCCGTCGTGACGTTGCCGGTGGAGTCGCTGGTGTCGATCTCGATCAGCTGCCTGAAGATGTCGTGCGCGAGCCGGTCGGAAGCCGCCTCCGCCCCGGGCGGCGCGGCCTCGGCTGCCGGCGCCGCGAGCGGCACGAGGGCGGCCAGCGCCGCTGCCGCGCAAGCCGTGCTGCGACCGGCCCGCCTCATGAGGCGGATTCGAGCACCAGCAGCCGCACCGAGCCCGGCACGATCGCCGGTCGCGGGTGGGGCTGGTCCGGCGTCGCCGGCGGCGGCGGCGAGAAATCCGCCGTCACGAGATAGACGCGATGCCTGTCGCGATCGAGCGCCATGGTGCGGGCACCGCGCTGCGTGGTCGCCGACTGCACCACCTCCGGGCGTCCCGCGGAGTCGATCCGCAGCACGGTGAGGACCCCCTCTCCGCAGGAGGCGAACGCGAGCCCCGTGCCGGGGTCGAAGTCCGCGGCATCGACGCCCGCGCCGATCGGCGCGCCGCCCAGCATCTTGCCGGAAGCCGCATCCACGACCGCCATCACCTTGTTGCCGCACACCGGCATCAGCCGCCCGTGCGCCGCATCGAGCGCGAGCCCCGAGGGTTCCTCGCACCCGGCGAGCGGCCAGGTGGACAGCACCGCGACCTTGCGCGGATCGAGCACCGCCAGGCTGTTCTTGTCCTCGAGATTGACGTATACGCGGCCCTTGCCGTCGGTGGCGGCGAACTCGGGCTTGGCATCCACGGCCACCGTGCCGACGACCTCGTCGGTCTTCGCATCGATCGCGGTCACGTTGCGCCCGCGCCCATTGAAGGTGAACACCCGCTGCGTGGCCGGATCGTACAGGATGGCGTCCGGGTTATCGCCCGTGACCTTGATTTCCCTGAGGCGCGCGAGCGTCTCGAGATCGAATACGACGACGCTGTTGGAACGCCCGGCGCTCACATAGCCGCGCTTGAGGTCCGGGGCGAGCGCGATGCCGTGCACCCCGGGCGTGTCGGGAATCTCCCCCACCACAGCCAGCTTGTCGGCATCGACTACCAGCACGCGCGAGCCGTGCGAGACGAACAGGCGATGCGCACCCTGCTCGTAGACGAGGTAGTCCCAGCCCTCGTCCCCGGGCAGGCGCATCTGCTGCGTGATGCGGTAGTGAGGAGTACCCGCCGCCTGCGCGGCCGCGAGCGGCATGAGGCACAGCAACGCGAGGAGCCGCGGGAGTGAAGCTTGCATCGCTGGGACCTCCATGAGGTGAGGGCGTGACGCGCGGCTTGCGACGTCAGTGGATCAGCCGCGCGCACAGATCGAGCAGCGGCCCGGGCGCGAGCCCAAGCACCAGCACGGCGAGCGCATTCAGCCCGAGCGCGACGCGCACGCCGGTGGATCGCGGCGTCGGCGGCAGCGCCTGTGGCGGCGCGTCGAAGTACATGAGCTTGATCACCCGCAGGTAGTAGTAGGCCCCCACCACCGACATCGTCGCCGCGATCACCACCAGCCACAGGTGGTGGCTCTCCCACAGCACCTGGAAGATGCGCAGCTTGGCCCAGAAGCCCACGAACGGCGGCACACCTGCCGTCGAGAACATGAGCACCATCATGGCAGCGGCAAGCATGGGGTCGCGCCGATAGAGCCCCTTGTAGTCGTCGAGCCGGTCGGCCTCGAAGCCCTTGGAGGCCGCGAGCAGGATGACGCCGAAGGAGCCGAGCGCCACCAGCACGTACACCAGGGTGTAGTAGAGCGCGGCGCTGTACCCTTCCGGCGTACCGGCGACGAAACCGAGCACGATGAAGCCGACGTTGGCGATGGTCGAGTAAGCCAGCATGCGCTTCAAGTTCGTCTGCACGATCGCCACGACGTTGCCGGTCACGAGCGTCAGCACCGCGAGCGCGGCCAGCATCTGCGACCACTCGGCCACCGCGCCGCCAAGCCCGTAGGCCAGCAGGCGCAGCGCGAGCGCGAAGTAGGCGATCTTCGGCGCCGTGCCGATGAAGAGTGTCACGCTGGTCGGTGCGCCCTCGTAGACGTCGGGCAGCCACATGTGGAAGGGCACGGCTCCGAGCTTGAAGGCCACCCCGACCACGATGAAGGCGAGCCCGAGGATCAGGCCCGGATGCACCGGCCCGTGCAGCCGCGTGGCGATCTCGCTCAAGGAAAGCGTACCGGTCAAGCCGTAGATGAACGACATGCCGTAGAGCAACGCCCCGGAGGCGATCGCCCCCAGCACGAAGTACTTCATCGCGGACTCCGCCGCGACCCCCGAGTCGCGATCGAAGGCCACCATCGAGTACACCGACAGCGCGAGCAGCTCGACCCCGATGTAGAGCGTCAGCAGGCTGTTGGCGGAGGTCAGCACGAAGATGCCGAGGAGCGCGGTGAGCGCGAGCACGTAGTATTCGCCGCGCAGGATGCGGCGGTTCTCGAGGTAGCTGCGCGAGTAGAGCAGCGCCACCGCGACGATCAGGAAGCCGGCGAGCTTCAGGGCCCAGCTGAGCTCGTCCGCCACGTACATGCCGTCGAACAGCACCGTACGCTGCGCCACCTCGCCGTACTGCACGGTGAGCGCCGCACCGAGCGCCAGCGCGAGCAGCGTGAGCGTCGGCGTGAGCCCCCGGCGGCGCTCGCCCGCGAACACATCCACGAGCAGCACGACGCAGATCGCGGCAACCAGCCAGATCTCGGCGATCGCGGGCGCCAGGCTGGTCAGAGTCAGCGGATTCGTGGGCATGGGCGGCTTACAGCTTGGTGGCGATCGCCTGGGCGAGGAGATGATGAATGGTGGGCTGCATCACCTTCAGCAGCGGCGCCGGCCACACTCCGACCGCGAGTACCGCCAGCGCCAGTGCCCCGAGCACCACGAACTCGCGCGGGTTCAGATCCTCGAGAGCGGCGACCTTGGGATTCGCGACCGCGCCGAACACCACGCGCTTCACCAGCCACAGGGTGTAGCAGGCCCCGAGGATCAGGGTCAGCGCCGCAAGAGCTGCGTACCAGAAGCTCGCCCGGAAGCTCGCGATGATGACCAGGAACTCCCCGACGAAACCCGAGGTTCCGGGCAGTCCGGTATTGGCGAGCGCGAACAGCACCATGAAGGTGGCGAAAACCGGCATGGTGTTCACCACCCCGCCGTAGTCGGCGATCTGGCGGCTGTGCACGCGGTCGTAGAGCACGCCGACGCACAGGAACAGCGCCCCGGAGATGAGCCCGTGGGAGATCATCTGCACCATCGCACCGTCGAGCCCCATGCCGGCGCCGCGGCTCGAGCCGGTGGCACGCACGATCTCGTAGATCACGAAGGCGCCGAGGGTGACGAAGCCCATGTGCGCGATCGATGAGTAGGCGATCAGCTTCTTCATGTCCTGCTGCACGAGTGCCACGAAGCCGATGTAGATCACCGCGATGAGCGACAGGGCGATCATCAGCAGGTCGAGCTCCCGGCTCGCATCCGGCGCGATGGGCAGCGAGAAGCGCAGGAACCCGTAGCCGCCCATCTTGAGCATGATGGCCGCGAGAATCACCGAGCCGCCGGTGGGAGCCTCGACGTGCGCGTCCGGCAACCAGGTGTGCACCGGGAACATCGGCACCTTGACCGCAAAGGCCAGCATGAGCGCGAGGAAGATCCAGCGCTGCTCGATGAGCGTGAGCGGCAGCGCCTGCAGGCTCGCGATCGAGTAGTCGCCCGCCTTGACGTACATGTAGATGAGGGCGGCCAGCATGAACACCGAGCCGAGGAAGGTGTAGAGGAAGAACTTGATGGTGGCGTAGACGCGGCGCGCACCGCCCCAGATGCCGATGATGAGGAACATCGGGATCAGCATCGCTTCCCAGAAGAAGTAGAAGAGCAGCGCATCGCTCGCGGAGAACACCCCGATCATGAGCCCTTCCATGATGAGGAACGCGGCGTAGTACTGCGCCGGACGGGTCTCGATCACAGTCCAGCCCGCGATCACCACCGGCACGGTCATGAAGGCGGTGAGCGCGATGAGCGGCAGCGAGATGCCGTCGATGCCGAGCGCGTAATACGCCTCGAAGCGCGGAATCCACGGCAGCTTCTCGACGAACTGCAGCGCCGCCGTGCCGGTGTCGAACTGGCTCCAGAGCGGCACGGCAAGCGCGAGCGTCACGAGCGAGGCCACGAGCGCCAGCCAGCGGCCGGCGGCGATGCGGCGGTCGCCGAGCCCGAGAACAGCTACGCCGGCGGCGATCGGCAACCAGATGAGGATGGAGAGAACGTGCGTCATGGCGGCTCTTCAGGGATGGCTCAGGTACCAGCCGAGGAGCACCGCGAGCCCGATGACCATCCAGAAGGCATAGGAGTAGAGATAGCCGCTCTGCACGCGCCGCAACACGCTGCCGAGCCAGCCGACGCTCTCCGCGGTGCCGTTCACCATGGCGCCGTCGATCAGGGCCTGGTCCCCGCCCTTCCAGAACGCGATGCCGATCGCGCGCGCCACGGGCGCCACTACTTTCTCGTTGAACCAGTCGAAGTAGTATTTCTCGGTGAGGATCCGGTAGGCCAGGCGGAAGCGACGCTCGGCCTGATCCGCGAGCTCGGGGCGCCTGAGGAAGAACAACCAGGCGGTCGCGACTCCTGCGGTCGCGAACCAGAAGGGCGGCTTCATGAACCCGTGCACTGCGAAGGACACCGCACCGGCGAAGTCCTCGCCGATCCTGCCGACCACATCGTTCGCCGGCAGGACGAAGATCGACTTGCCGAAGTAGTCGCCGAACAGTACCGGCGCCACGGTCAAGGCGCCGATCAGCACCGAGGGGATGGCGAGCGCGATCAGGGGCACAGTCACCACCCACGGACTCTCCCGGGGATCGCCGCCGTGGCCACCGTGATCATCGTGCCGGGGATCATCATGACCATGGGCCGAGTCGTCGCTGTCCTCCCGATCGTCGGGACCATGCGCCGCCTCCCGGAAACGCTCGGGCCCGTGGAAGGTCATGAACAGCAGGCGGAAGGTATAGAGCGCGGTGACGAACACCCCGAGCAGCACCGCCCAGTAGGCGACCCCCGCACCCCAACGATGCGACTCGCCGACCGCCTCGATGATCGCGTCCTTGGAGTAGAAGCCCGAGAAGAACGGCGTGCCGATCAAGGCCAGCGCGCCGATCCAGCAGGTAACGGTGGTGATCGGCATGTACTTCGCGAGACCGCCCATGCGGCGCATGTCCTGCTCGTGGTGCATGGCGATGATCACCGAGCCCGCCGCCAGGAACAGCAGCGCCTTGAAGAAGGCATGGGTCATGAGATGGAAGATCGCCGCGCCGTAGGCCGATACCCCGAGCGCCACCGTCATGTAGCCGAGCTGCGAGAGCGTCGAGTAGGCGATCACGCGCTTGATGTCGTTGTTCACGACCCCGAGCAGCCCCATGAAGAAGGCGGTCACCGCGCCCACCACCATCACCACCGAAAGCGCCGCGTCCGAGTACTCGAACAGCGGCGACATGCGCGCCACCATGAAGATGCCCGCGGTCACCATGGTGGCGGCGTGGATCAGCGCCGAGATCGGCGTCGGGCCTTCCATCGAGTCCGGCAGCCAGACGTGCAGCGGTACCTGCGCGGACTTGCCCATGGCACCGACGAACAGGCAGATGCAGATGAGCGTCAGCGCGTTGACGCTCGTGGTGCTCGAGAGCGGCAGAGCGGCAAGGGCGATGTGCGGCGCGGCGGCAAAGGCGTCGCGGTAGTCGAGCGAATAGGTGTAGAAGGCGACGCCGGCGATGCCGAGCACGAAGCCGAAGTCGCCGACGCGGTTGACGATGAATGCCTTGAGATTGGCGAAGATCGCGCTCGGGCGCGTGTACCAGAAGCCGATCAGGAGGTAGGACACCAGTCCCACCGCTTCCCAGCCGAAGAACAGCTGCATGAAGTTGTTCGCCATCACCAGCATCAGCATCGAGAAGGTGAACAGCGAGATGTAGCTGAAGAAGCGCGTATAGCCCGGGTCATCGGCCATGTAGCCGATGGTGTAGATGTGCACGCACAGCGACACGAAGGTCACGACCGTGATCATGAGCGCAGTGAGCCGGTCGACGAGGAAACCGACCTGCATGTGCATCGAGTCGCTCACCAGCCAGGTGTAGACGCGCGCCTCGTAGGTCGGTACGCCGTCCCAGTACATCTGCTTCAGCACCAGCACCGACAGCACGCACGATGCCCCCACTGCGAGACAAGTGACGGTGTGCGCGCCGGCGCGTCCGATGAGGCGCCCGCCGAGGCCGGCGATCAGCGCGGCGGCGAGCGGCAGCAGCGGAATGGCGAGCAGCATGTCGGGGTTCATGAGCGCGCCTTCAGCCCTTGAGCGTATTCAGGTCTTCGACGTTGATGCTGCGCCGCTCGCGGAACAGCACCACCAGGATGGCGAGCCCGATGGCCGACTCGGCTGCCGCCACCGTCAGGATGAAGAACACGAAAACCTGGCCGTTGATGTCGTTGAGATAGCGCGCGAAGGCGATGAAGTTGAAGTTCGCCGCGAGCAGCAGCAGCTCGACGCACATCAGGAGCAGAATCACGTTCTTGCGGTTGAGGAAGATGCCGGCTACCGCCAGCGAGAACAGCACGCCCGAGAGCACCAGCAGCTGGCCGAGAGTGATCACGGGCGCTTCTCCGCTGCCATCTTGACGAGGCGCACGCGGTCCTCGCGCCGCACGGCCACCTGGCGGCTGATGTCCTGGTACTTGAGGTTCGCCCGTCGGCGCATGGTGAGGGCGATGGCCGCCACGATCGCCACCAGCAGCAGCACGGCGGCGAGCTCGAACGGGTAGGCGTAGCGCGTATAGAGCACGCTGCCGAGAGCGAGCGTGTTGCTGTAGGTGGCCGGCTGCGCCAGAGCGCCGCGCTGCGCATCGAGCCCGAGACCGCCGCGCGCCCACACGACGCCGACGATTTCCGCGATCAGCACCAGCGCCACCAGCGCGCCGAGCCCGGCGAAGCGCGTGAACCCCTTGCGCAGCTCCGCCAGGTTGATGTCGAGCATCATCACCACGAACAGGAACAGCACCATCACGGCGCCCACGTACACCAGCACCAGCACCACCGCGAGGAACTCCGCCTCGATCAGCAGCCAGATCGCCGCCGAGGTGACGAAGCACATGACCAGCGCCAGGGCCGAGTACACCGGGTTGCGCGCCAGGATCACCCCGAGCGCGGCCAGCACCAGCACGGTGGCGAAGACGTGGAACAGCACCTGGATCAGCATGCGGCACCGCCGCTCGCGAGCGCGTGGATGGGCGCGCTCATCGGTACGGCGCATCCGCGGCCTTGTCGGCCGCAATCATCGCCTCGTAGCGCTCCCCGACCGCGAGCAGCTTGTCCTTGCTCATGATGTTCTCGCCGCGCCGCTCCATGTGGTATTCGTGGATGCGCGTCAGGACGATCGCATCGACCGGACAGGCCTCCTCGCAGAAACCGCAGTAGATGCACTTGAACAGATCGATGTCGTAACGGCTGGTGCGCCGCGTGCCGTCGGGCGCTACGTCCGAGTCGATGGTGATGCACACCGCCGGGCATACCGCCTCGCACAGCTTGCAGGCGATGCAGCGCTCCTGACCGTTCGGATAGCGGCGCAGTGCATGCAGGCCGCGGAAGCGCGGCGACTGGGGAGTCTTCTCCTCCGGGTAGTTGAGCGTGTACTTGCTGCTGACGAAGGTGCGCGCCGTCACCATCAGGCCCTTGATGAGCTCCGGCAGCAGGAAAGTCTTCAGTGGGTTCATGGCCACGAACGGGCTCCTAGTGATACCAGGGGCGCGCCCACGGCCCGATGTGGTACACCGAAAGCAGCATCTCCACGCCGATCCAGACCAGCGTCACCGGAATCAGCGCCTTCCAGCCGAGCCGCATGATCTGGTCGTAGCGGTAACGCGGGAAGGTCGCGCGGAACCACAGGAACAGGAACAGCAGGACGAAGATCTTGAGCCCGAACCACAGGAAGCTCGGCTGACCGAGCCAGGTGGCGCCGAGCAGCGGGTAGCCCTGGAACGGCCCCTGCCAGCCGCCGAAGAAGAACACCGCGGTGAGCGCCGAGATCAGGATCATGTTGGCGTACTCGGCGAGGAAGAACAGCGCGAAGGCGATCCCCGAGTACTCGACGTGAAAACCCGCCACGATCTCCGACTCGCCCTCGGCGACGTCGAACGGCGCGCGGTTGGTCTCGGCAACACCGGAGATGAAATACACCACCAGCAGCGGCGCCAGCCACAGCCAGTTCCACGAGCCGACACCGCCGGCCTGCGACTCGACGATCTTGCCCAGATTCATGCTGCCGGTGGCCATCAGCACCCCGACCAGCGCGAAGCCCATGGCGATCTCGTACGCGACCATCTGCGCCGCCGAGCGCATCGCGCCGAGGAACGCGTACTTGGAATTCGCCGCCCAGCCGGCCACGATGACCCCGTAGACGCCCATCGAGGTGAGCGACAGGAGATAGAGAAGTCCCGCGTCCGCCTTCGACACCACGACCTCGGGCGACAGCGGGATCACCGCCCAGGCGGCGAACGCCGGAATGAGTGCGATCATCGGCGCGAGGCGAAACAGGATCTTGTTGGCGTTGGCCGGGATCACCACTTCCTTGAGCAGCAGCTTCAGCACGTCGGCGAACGGCTGCCCGATTCCCGGCAACAGGCCGAAGATGCGTACCCGGTTGGGTCCCCGGCGCAGCTGCATCCAGCCGATCACCTTGCGCTCCCACAACGTGAGCAGCGCCACGCTCAAGATCAGCACCACCGTGATGACGATGATCCAGACGGTCGACTGCCCGAGCGGGGAGCGCGCGAAGTCGAGCGCCGCGAGCCAGAGGTTGTCGAGGTTGCGCACCGTGCCGCCTCAGTAGGTCGCAGGCCCGGAGCGGCCCTCGCGGGTCTTCTGCAGCGACGGGGCGCGCCGCACCAGCGCGTCGGTCTGATACATCGGCACGTCGATGACGCGCACCTCGCCCGCGGCCACGGCGGCGCTCGCCGCGCCGGCCGGCGTGACGGCGTGCATGCCCCGGTAGTCCGCGGCAGCGGTTCCGTCGCAGCGCCCGCGCAGCTCCTCGCGCACCTCCTCCGAGGACTGATAGTCGAAGCCCGCGAGAGCGAGGAGATTGCCGAGCACGCGCAGCACCTTCCACCCCGGGCGGGCCGCGCCGAGCGGCGCCGCCGCGCCCGACTGGCTCTGCCATACCCCCTCGCAGTTCACGTAGGTTCCGGAGGTCTCCGCAAAGGTGCCGATCGGCAGCAGCACGTGCGCGATGCGCTTCAGCTCCTCGCTCACGAACGGCGTGAGGGCGACCACGAGCTCGGTGCGCGCAAAGACGCTCGCGCTGTCGGGATCGAGCGCGTCGATCGACGGCTCGACGCCGCCGACGAGCACGCAGGCCTTGAGGGGCCGCTGCAGCATGTCGCGCGCGCTCAAGCCCGGCTCGGCCACCGCCACACCGCCCGCCTCGCGGTGCGGCACCGCCCCGGCGAGGTAGGCGCCGGCGCCGTTGCCGCCCTCGGCGAGCACGCCGCAGGAGGCGCCGGCGAGCTTCGCGAGCGCGGCGGCGAGCGCGCGCAGGTCGGCGAACTGCGGGTGGCGCGCTGCGAGCGCCCCCATCCAGACCGCGCGCCGCTCGCCGCTGAGGAGCGCGCGTGCCACGGCACGATGCTCGTCGGCGACGCGTGCGGCCGCGGTCGCGGCCGTGAGGTGCGCGGGCACGGGCTGGCCGGCCGCCTCGGCTGCGGCAGCCAGAACCGCCGCGAGATCGCCCACCAGCGTGCGCGCGGCTGAAGACAGGTAGGCGCTCACCGGGAACTGATAGGCGAAGCGCACCGGATTCAGCATCGCGACCTGCGCGCCGCGGCGCGCCCCCTTGCGCACCCGGTGCGCGAGTATCGGCACCTCGCGCCGCAGGTTCGAGCCGATCACGAGCAGCGCATTCAGCCCATCGACGTCGGCGATGCGCATCCCGAGACCCGGGAAGGCCGGATCCGCCGCCTGGTCGCGGAAGTCGCGCTGCCGCAGGCGGTGATCGATGTTGTGCGTGCCGAGCCCCCGGGCGATGCGCGCGGCGAGATACAGCTCCTCGAGGGTCGCCGAAGGACTCACCAGGAAGCCGCAGCCGGCCGAGCGGCTGCGCAGGCCCTCGGCCACCTGCGTGAGGGCGCTCTCCCAGTCGGCCTCGACCCACTCGCCGCCACGCCGCACCAGCGGCTGCTCGAGCCGGTCGGGGCTGTAGATGCCCTCGTAGCTGAAGCGGTCACGATCGGCGATCCAGGTCTCGTTGATCGCCTCGTTCTCGCGCGGCACGACCCGCATCAGCCGCCCGCGCAGCACGTGGCCGTAGAGGTTGGTTCCGACCGCATCGTGTGGCGAGACGAGCGGCGTCGCGCTCATCTCCCAGGCACGCGCGCTGAAGCGGTAGGGCTTGGAGACCAGCGCTCCCACCGGGCACAGGTCGATCACGTTGCCAACCAGCTCATGATTGACGGCACTCTCTATATAGGTGCGCACCTTCATGTGCTCGCCGCGGCCGATCATGCCGAGCTCCTGGATGCCGGCAACCTCCTCGGTGAAGCGGATGCAGCGCGTGCAGTGAATGCAGCGCGTCATGTCGGTCGCGATCAGGGGACCCAGGTTCTCGTCCGCCACGACGCGCTTGCGCTCGTGATACCGGGAGAAGTCGCGACCGAAGCCGACCGCCAGGTCCTGCAACTCGCACTCCCCGCCCTGGTCGCAGATCGGGCAGTCGAGCGGATGGTTGACGAGCAGGAATTCCATGGTGGCGCGCTGCGCGCCGATCGCGCGCGGCGATTTGGTGAAGACCTTCATTCCCTCCATCACCGGCGTGGCGCACGCCGGCAGAGGCTTGGGCGCCTTCTCCACCTCGACCAGGCACATGCGGCAGTTGGCCGCGATCGACAGCTTCTCGTGGTAGCAGAAGCGCGGCACGTAGGCGCCGTGCGCGTCGGTGGCGCGAATGATCATCTCGCCCTTGCGGGCCTTGACCGGCACGCCGTCGATCTCGATGTTGACCAGGTCGTCCGCCATGACTTATGCCGCTCGCGCGCCGAGCGTGTCGGCGACGAGGCTCCGGCCGCCGTGATCGATGACGTACTCGAACTCGTGTCGGTAGTGCCTGAGGAAGCTCTGCACCGGCCAGGCGGCGGCATCGCCGAAGGCGCAGATGGTGTGCCCCTCGATGCGGTTGGCGACGTCCAGCAGGAGCCCGAGCTCCTCGCGCCGCGCCTCGCCGGCCAGCATCCGCTTCAGCAGCCGGTTCATCCAGCCCGTGCCCTCGCGGCACGGCGTGCACTGGCCGCAGGACTCGGACATGTAGAAACGCGAGATGCGCTCGAGCACCCGCACCATGCAGGTGGTCTCGTCCATGATGATCGCCGCACCGGTGCCGAGCGCCGAGCCGGCCGCCTTGACCGAGTCGTAGTCCATGTTGGTCTTCATCATGGTCTCGCCCGGCACCACCGGGACCGACACGCCGCCGGGGATCACCGCCTTGAGCCGCGCCGCGCCGCGCATGCCGCCGTTGAGCGCCAGCAGGTCGGCGAACGGCGTGCCGAGCGGCAGCTCGAGGTTGCGCGGCCTGGCAACGTGCCCGGAGAAGGAAAAGATGAGCGTGCCGCCCGAGTTGGCAGGTCCGAGAGCTGCGAACCACGCCGGCCCCTTGCGCAGGATGGTCGGCACGGAGGCGAAGCTCAGCGTGTTGTTGATCGTGGTGGGCGCGCCGTACAGGCCGTAGTTGGCCGGAAACGGCGGCTTGAAGCGCGGCTTGCCCGGCTTGCCCTCGAGCGACTCGAGCAGGCCCGTCTCCTCGCCGCAGATGTAAGCGCCCGCGCCGATGAAGGTATGCAGATCGAAGTCGACGCCCGAGCCCTGGATGTTCCTGCCGAGCAGCCCCGCCTGGTAGGCCTCGGCGAGCGCCGCCTCGAAGCGCGGCGCCGGTTCGCCGAGAAACTCGCCGCGGATGTAGTTGTAGGCGACGGTGGAGTTGGTGGCGTAGCCGGCGATCGCCAGCCCCTCGATGAGCGCGTGCGGGTTGAAGCGCAGGATGTCGCGGTCGTGGCAGGTGCCCGGCTCGCTCTCGTCCGAGTTGCACACCAGGTACTTCTGCACCGGTGAGTTGCGCGGCATGAAGCCCCACTTGGTGCCGGTGGGAAAGCCGGCGCCGCCGCGCCCGCGCAGCCCCGAGGCCTTGACCTGCTCGATGATCGAGCCGCGCTCGGGCTTCTCCTTGAGAATGCGCTCCCATACTTCGTAGCCGCCGAGGCTGCGGTAGGCCGGCAGTGTCCACGAGCGCTCGAGCTTCAGGGGCTCGAACGCCACGAGGTTCATCCTGTCGGCGTACTTACTCTCGAGATCGCTCACTTCAGCTCATCCAGGATCCTGTCGAGCTTCTCGGGAGTGAGATTCTCGTGGAACACGTGATCGACCATCGCCATCGGCGCGCCGTTGCAGGCGGCGAGACATTCCTCCTCGCGCTTGAGGAAGATGCGCCCGTCGGCGGTGCTCTCGTTGAGCTTGATGCCGAGCTTCCTCTCGGCGTGCGCCACCAGCGCCTCGGCGCCGTTCAGCATGCAGGAGATATTGGTGCAGATGCTGACGTGGTGGCGCCCGCAGGGGTGAATCTCGAACATCGAATAGAAGCTCGCCACCTCGTAAACCTGGATCGGCGGGAGCTTCAGGTGCTCGGCCACCGCGTCCATGAGGTCGGGGGTCAGGTAGCCGTGGTTCTGCTCCTGCGCGGCGCGCAGTGCCGCGATGCACGCCGAACGCTGCCGCCCCGGCGGGAACTTTGCCACCTGAGTGTCGATCTCGCGGCGCGTCTCCTCGCTGAGGAGCGACAGCTTGCTGACGAGCGCGGTGCCGGCGATCCCGACGTTGCTGCGCGTGGTGCTCACCGGTCGATCTCCCCGAAGACGATGTCCTGAGTGCCGATCACCGCCACCACGTCCGCCAGCATGTGGCCCTTCACCATCTCCTCGAGCGCCGCCAGGTGGGCAAACCCCGGGGCACGGCACTTGAGGCGATAGGGCTTGTTGGCGCCGTCGGAGACGAGGTACACGCCGAACTCGCCCTTGGGGGCCTCGACCGCCGCATAGGTCTCGCCCTCGGGCACCTCGAAGCCCTCGGTGAAGAACTTGAAGTGATGGATGAGGGACTCCATGTCCTCCTTCATGCGCTCGCGCGGCGGCGGTCGCACCTTGCGGTCGTCGATCATCACCGGACCCGGATGGGCGCGCAGCCACTCGACACACTGGCGGATGATGCGGTTCGACTGGCGCATCTCCTCGATGCGCACCAGGTAGCGGTCGTAGCAGTCGCCGTTGACGCCCACCGGCACGTCGAAGTCCATGCGGTCATACACCGCGTAGGGCTGCTTCTTGCGCAGGTCCCAGGCGACGCCGGAGCCGCGCAGCATGGGGCCGGAGAAGCCGAGCTGCATGGCGCGCTCGGCAGTCACGACGCCGATGTTGACGGTGCGCTGCTTCCAGATGCGGTTGTCGGTGAGCAGCGCCTCGTAGTCATCGACCGCGGCGGGGAACTGCTCGGTGAATGCCTGGATGAAATCCAGCATCGTGCCGCTGCGCGCCGCGTTGAGGCGCGCGACGTCCTTCGCGGAGTGCCACCGGGTGGCCTGGTACTTCGGCATCGTGTCCGGCAGGTCGCGGTAAACCCCGCCCGGGCGGTAGTAAGTGGCGTGCATGCGCGTGCCCGACACCGCCTCGTACACATCCATGAGCTCCTCGCGCTGCTTGAAGGCGAGCAGGAACACCGTCATCGCGCCGATATCGAGCCCGTGCGAGCCGAGCCACAGGTGGTGGTTCAGGATGCGCGTGATCTCATCGAACATCACGCGGATGTACTGGGCGCGCTCGGGGGGCTCGATGCCGAGCAGCCGCTCGATGGCGAGCACATAAGCATGCTCGCTGCACATCATCGACACATAGTCGAGCCGGTCCATGTAGCCGATCGACTGGTTGAAGGGCTTGGATTCGGCGAGCTTTTCGGTCGCGCGGTGCAGCAGCCCGATGTGCGGATCGGCCTTCTGGATGACCTCGCCGTCCATCTCGAGCACCAGGCGCAGCACGCCATGCGCGGCCGGGTGCTGCGGCCCGAAGTTCATCGTGTAGTTACGGATCTCGTTGAGCGGGGCGGCAGCCATCAGCGCGGCACCTGAGGATCGCGGAGGGCGGGCTCGTAGCGGTGGTCGTGGCGGATCACCTTCGGCACCAGCACCCTGGGGGTGATGCTCACCGGGCGGTACACGACCCGCTGCTTGTCGGGGTCGTACTGCACCTCGACGTTGCCGGCGAGCGGGAAGTCCTTGCGGAACGGATGTCCGATGAAGCCGTAGTCGGTGAGGATGCGGCGCAGGTCCGGGTGGCCGCGGAACACGATGCCGAAGAGATCGAACGCCTCGCGCTCGAACCAGTTGGCGCTCGCCCACACGTCGATCACCGAGTCAACCGCCGGCTCGGCCGTGTCCGGGCATTTCACCTTGAGGCGCAGCCGCTGGTTGTTCGCTATCGAGAGCAGCTGATAGACGACGGCGAAGCGTCCGGGCGCGGCCGGATCCGGTGGACCTTCCTGCGCGAAGCGCGCGCGGCTGAAGCCCGAGCGCGTGGCGCTCTCGGTCTCCCAGTCATCGCGCCCGTAGTGGAGGTAATCGACCCCCGCCACATCCATGAGCATCTCGAAGCGCAGCTCGGGAGCATCGCGCAGCGTGTGGCAGACGCCGAGGAGCGCCGCGGCGTCGGTCTCGTAGGCCAGCTCACTGCCAAGTGCGGGCACGCGCCGCACGCTCGCCTTGAGCTGCGCGTCGACCTTCCCCGCGAGTGCCTCGACCGACTCGCTCACGCGTGCGTTCCCTTCATCCGACTCATCTCGCGATCGTGCTGGTGCGTGCGATCTTCTTCTGCAGCTGTACGATGCCGTAGATCAGCGCCTCGGCGGTCGGCGGACAGCCCGGCACGTAGACGTCGACCGGTACGATGCGGTCGCAGCCGCGCACCACCGAATAGGAGTAGTGATAGTAGCCGCCGCCGTTGGCGCACGAGCCCATCGAGATCACCCAGCGCGGCTCGGCCATCTGGTCGTAGACCTTGCGCAGCGCCGGCGCCATCTTGTTGACCAGCGTCCCGGCCACGATCATCACGTCCGACTGGCGCGGGCTCGGGCGGAACACCACGCCGAAGCGGTCGAGGTCGTAGCGCGAGGCGCCCGCATGCATCATCTCGACCGCACAGCAGGCGAGCCCGAAGGTCATCGGCCACAGCGACCCGGTGCGCGCCCAGTTGATGAGCGTGTCGAGCTGGGTCGTGACGAACCCGCGTTGCGCGAACCCCTGGGGACCTTCGGCGGCCTCTAATCCCACTCGAGCGCCCCCTTGCGCCACTCGTAGATGAAGCCCACCACGAGGATGGCGAGGAAGATGGCCATGGCAACGATGCCGGCGAGCCCGATTTTTCCGAGGGCCACCGCCCAGGGAAACAGGAAAGCGATCTCGAGATCGAAGACGATGAACAGGATCGCCACGAGGTAATAGCGCACGTCGAATTTCATGCGGCTGTCCTCGAAGGCCTCGAAGCCGCACTCGTAGGGCGAGACCTTGGCGCGATCGCCATGGAAGCGGGAGAAATAGCGCCCGAGACCGGTGCCGAGCGTGAGCAGCAGCGCGGCAAGCGCGGCGGCGACCACCAGGAATATGAGGATCGGCAGGTAATTCAGCAGCATGCGCGATGGGCCGTAAAAAAGGCAGATCGCCCCGACCTGCCCCCGACAAAACGGAGGGCATTGTAGCAGCGCGATCGAGCTTTTGGTGCCGACGGGGAGATTCGAACTCCCACACCTTGCGGCGCTAGCCCCTCAAGCTAGTGTGTCTACCAATTCCACCACGTCGGCAACATGTTCAGATCCGCATCCGCTACTTCGGCGTCTGTTCCGGGGCTGGTGCGGGCGCCGGAGTCGAGGCCGGAGGCGCACCCGGCGCTGCCGCCGGAGTCGAGGCCGGCGCAGCCGGCAAGTTCCCGGCGGCCGGGGCCGCCTTGCCACTGTCGGCAGCCTCCTCGAGGATGGTCTTGTGCGCTTCCTTGCCGGCGCTCGTCCCGAGATAGGCAAGCGCGAGACTGTTGATCATGAAGATCGCGGCAAACACCGCGGTGGCGCGCGACAGGGCGGTGGTGGCGCCGCGCGCCCCGAACACCGTACCCGAGGCACCGGAGCCGAAGCCCGCACCGGCCTCCGCACCCTTGCCGCGCTGAAGCAGCACGAGGCCGATGATGGCCAGCGAGGAGAACACCTGCACCGCGGTCAGAAGCATGCGTAGCATCGCAATATCCAGTCAGCCCGGCCGCGCCGCGGCCAGGATCGTCAGAAATTCGTCCGCCTTGAGCGAGGCGCCACCGATCAGGCCGCCATCGACGTCGGGCATATTGAACAGGTCGGCCGCGTTGCCGGCCTTGACACTGCCACCGTAGAGGATGCGGGTGCCGGCGGCGATTTTAGCATCCCGCGCGGCGATCCGACCCCGGATGAAAGCGTGCACCTCCTGGGCCTGCTCGGGCGTGGCATTGCGCCCCGTGCCGATCGCCCACACCGGCTCGTAGGCGATGACGGCGCGCTCGAGCGTTCCGGCGCCGCACAACTCGAGCACTACGTCGAGCTGCCGCGCCACGATCTCGCGCGTGCGTCCCGCCTCGCGGTCGGCGAGCTGCTCCCCGACGCACAGGATCGGAACGAGTCCCCGGGCGTGCGCCGCGGAGAACTTGCGCGCCACCAGCTGATCCGACTCCCGGTAGAGGAGCCGGCGCTCGGAGTGTCCGACTATCACGTACTCGCAGCCGACGTCCTTGAGCATGGCGGCGGAGACCTCGCCCGTGAACGCCCCGTGGCCGTCCGCGCACACGTCCTGGGCGCCCAGGATGAACAGCGAGTCGCGCAGCAGCCGGCCGACCTCCTGCAGATACACGAGCGGCGGGCACACGACGCAGTCGGCCGCCGCCGCAGCCGGCGCAGCCGCCAGCAGCTCCTCGACCAGCCGCGAGTTCTCGGCACGCGAGCCGTGCATCTTCCAGTTGCCGGCAACGATCGGACGGCGCGTCACATTCAAGTGCAGAACTGCCTCTGAAAACGGGGGCCAACCCCAAGGGGCGCGGGATGATAGCGGCCGATGGGGGGTGGTGCAACGCTAGCCGGCGGCCGCCTTGACGGCCTCGGCAAGCTCGGTGGCCGCAGCGCGCGTCGCGCTCTCATCGCGCCCTTCGACCATGACGCGGATCACGGGTTCGGTTCCCGAGGGCCGCAGGACCACCCGCCCCTCGCCGCCGAGGCTGCGCTCGATGCGCGCCACGGCCTCGCTCACCGCGGGCACGGCGGCCGGGTCGAAGCGCTGCGCGACTTTCACGTTGAGGAGCACCTGGGGGTATTTCTGCATGCCCGAGGCGAGCTCCGCCAGCGGGCGGCCGGTCTGCTGCATGACGGTGAGCACCTGCAGGGCGCAGACGAGCCCATCGCCGGTGGTGGTCTTGTCGAGACACAGGATGTGCCCCGAGGTCTCGCCCCCGAGGATGCCCTGCGCCTCGCGCAGCATCGCGAGCACGTAGCGGTCGCCGACGGCCGCGCGCCGGAACTCGATGCCGCTCGCGCGCAGTCCCGCCTCGAGCCCGAAGTTGCTCATGACGGTGCCGACCACCGGGCCGCGCAGCGTGCCCGCCTGCTTGAGGGCGCGCGCAATCACGTACAGCAGCTGATCGCCGTCGACGATGCGCCCGAGGTGATCGACCATGACGAGACGGTCGCCGTCGCCGTCGAGGGCGATCCCGACGTTGGCGCGCACTCCCGGCACGGTGAGCTGCAGCAGGTCGGGCGCGGTCGAGCCGCAGCCGTCGTTGATGTTGCGTCCGTTCGGCGAGCAGCCGATCGGGACGATCTCGGCGCCGAGGTCCGCCAGAATCCGCGGTCCCACCTTGTAGGAAGCGCCGTTGGCGCAGTCGACCACGATCTTCAGTCCCGACAGATCGACTCCAGGCGGCACCGTCGAGGCGCAGAACTCCTGGTAGACGGTGCGCGAACGGTCGACGCGCGTGGCGCGCCCGAGGCTGCGCGAGGTGCGCGTCAGCGGCGGCTGTGCCAGCTCGCTCTCGATGCTCTCCTCGAGCTCATCGGAGAGCTTGGCTCCCGAGCGGTCGAAGAACTTGATGCCGTTGTCGTCGTAGAGATTGTGCGACGCGCTGATCACGACTCCGAAGTCGCACTCGAAGCGCGTGGTCAGATAGGCGATGCCGGGGGTCGGCAGCGGACCTATCAGCATGACGTCGACGCCGGCGGCGACGAAGCCCGCCTCGAGCGCCGACTCGAACATGTAGCCCGAGAGCCGGGTGTCCTTGCCGATCAGCACGGTGCCGCCGTCGGGGGCCAGCACCCGCGCGGCGGCGCTGGCGAGATGCAGCGCGAAATCGACCGTCATCGGATGGTCGCCCACCCGGCCGCGGACGCCGTCGGTTCCGAAGTATCGTCGACCCATTTAGCTCTCTCTTACAGCAGCCACCAGCTTCAATGCCTCGACCGTGGCCGCGACGTCGTGAGCCCGAACGATCCGTGCTCCCGCGAGCGTCGCCATCACGGCCAGCACCACGCTGCCGAGCACCCGCTCACCCCCCGGGCGCCCGGTCAGTTTGCCCACCAGGGACTTACGCGACAACCCGACCATCACCGGCGGCCCGGCCGAGGCGAGCTCGCGCAGCCCACGCAGCAGCGTCAGATTGTGATCCAGAGTCTTGCCGAAGCCGAATCCCGGGTCGACGACCAGCTGCTCGGCGGACAGTCCCGCGGCGCGGCACGCGCGCACCCGCTCGGCGAGAAAAGCGCCCACTTCGCCCACCACGTCCCGATAGACGGGCGCGAGCTGCATGGTGCGGGGCTCGCCCCGCATGTGCATGAGGCATACGGCGCAGCCGCTCTCGACGGCCGCCTCCAGCGCCCCGGCCTCGCGCAGCGCGCGCACGTCGTTGACGAGCCCCGCGCCGGCGGCGGCGGCCGCCCGCATGACCTCGGGCTTGCTCGTGTCGACGGAGATCACGGCTTCGGTCGCCGAGCGCAGCCGCTCGATGACCGGAACGACGCGACGCAGCTCCTCCTCGAGGCCTACCGGGGCGGCACCCGGCCGGGTCGACTCGCCCCCCACGTCGATGAGAGCGGCGCCCTCCTCGGCGAGGCGCACGCCGTGGCGCACGGCTGCTTCGCTGTCGAGGAAGCGTCCCCCGTCGGAGAACGAGTCCGGCGTCACATTGACGATCCCCATCACGACCGGATGGGTCAGGTCGACGATCTGGTCCCGGCAGCGGAGCGATACGCTCAGTGCTGACCCGCCGGTATCGCGCCGCTCGGAGGCTCCGCCTTGGGCGGCTTGTTCGACAGGGTCTCGTCCCATCCCGCCGGCGGCTTGGGTTGCTTGCCGGCCATGAGATCCCTGAGCTGCTCCTCGTCGATCGTCTCGTACTTCATGAGGGCGTCCGCCATCGTGTGCAGCTTGTCGAGCGCGCTCACGAGGATCTCGCGTGCGCGTTTGTAGTTCGCCTCGATGACGCGCCGCACTTCCTCGTCGATCGCGTGCGCGGTGACATCCGACACCTGCTTGTGCTGGGTGACGCTGCGCCCGAGGAACACCTCGCCGGTCTCCTCCGAGTAGGTGAGCGGTCCGAGCTTGTCGGACAGGCCCCACTTGGTGACCATGTTGCGCGCCAGCTCCGTGGCGCGCTCGATGTCGTTCGAGGCGCCGGTGGTCACCGACTCGGGCCCGAAAATCAGCTCCTCGGCGATGCGCCCGCCGAACAGCGTCGCGATGGCGCTCTCGAGGCGGCGCTTCGAGAAGCTGTAGCGGTCCTGCTCGGGCAGAAACTGCGTGACTCCGAGCGCGCGGCCGCGCGGAATGATGGTCACCTTGTAGACCGGATCGTGCTCCGGGACGGTCATGCCCACGATGGCGTGACCCGCCTCGTGATACGCGGTCATCTTCTTCTCGGCCTCGCTCATCACCATGGAGCGTCGCTCGGCGCCCATCATGATCTTGTCCTTGGCCTTCTCGAACTCGTCCATGCCGACGATGCGCCTGTTGGCGCGCGCCGCGAACAGCGCCGCCTCGTTCACCAGATTGGCGAGATCGGCCCCGGAGAAACCCGGCGTGCCGCGCGCGATGAGCGCGGGCTTCACGTCGTCGGCGAGCGGCACGCGGCGCATGTGCACGCGCAGTATCTGCTCGCGGCCGCGCACGTCGGGCAGCGGCACGACCACCTGGCGATCGAAGCGACCGGGACGCAGCAGTGCCGGATCGAGCACGTCCGGGCGGTTGGTCGCGGCGATGACGATGATGCCTTCGTTTCCCTCGAAGCCGTCCATCTCCACCAGCAGCTGGTTGAGCGTCTGCTCGCGCTCGTCATGCCCGCCGCCTAGGCCCGCGCCACGATGGCGGCCGACGGCGTCGATCTCGTCGATGAAGATGATGCACGGCGCGTGCTTCTTCGCCTGCTCGAACATGTCGCGCACGCGCGATGCGCCGACGCCCACGAACATCTCGACGAAGTCGGAGCCGGAGATGGTGAAGAAAGGCACCTTGGCCTCGCCGGCGATGGCGCGCGCCAGCAGCGTCTTGCCGGTTCCGGGCGAGCCCACCATGAGGACCCCTTTCGGGATCTTGCCGCCGAGCTTCTGGAACTTGCCGGGGTCCTTGAGGAAGTCGACGATCTCGCCGACCTCCTGCTTCGCCTCGTCCACCCCCGCGACGTCGGCGAAGGTGACGCTCACCTGGTCCTCGCCGAGGAGCCGCGCCCGGCTCTTGCCGAAGGACATGGCGCCGCGGCCGCCGGATGCGCCCTGCATCTGGCGCAGCATGTAGACGAATACCACGATCAGGAGCAGCGCCGGAGCGAGCTGCAGCAGCAGCTGGCCCATGTAGTTCGGCGGCTTGGGCGGCTGTCCCTCGATGCGCACGTCGGCCTTCTCGAGCGCGCCGATGAGAGCTGTGTAGTCGGTCTCGGGGTTGAAGGTCTTGAACGCGCTCTTGTCCTTGTGCTCCCCATAGATCATGTCGCCCTGGAGCACCACCGACTCGACACGGTTGTTCTTCACGTCGTCGAGGAAGGTCGAGTAGGCGATCTGCTGGGGCTGCCCGGTCGTCGGCATGTAACGGCTGAAGACGAGCAGCAGCACGATCACGATGACGACCCAGAGGAGGATATTCTTTGTCAAGTCGTTCAAAGGCTTCCGTCCTTTAGGCCAGGGGGTGCTGGGAGGCATCCCGGACCTTCGCGAACCTATCGGAACCTACACCAAGCGAAACTTCATGGCCAGCAGGTACATCTCGGGGCTGCGGGCGCGGGAGGCCTGTGGTTTGACCAGCCTGACCCGTGCGAATTCGCTGCGGGCGGTTCTCACCAGGTCCTCGAAGCCGGCCCCCTGGAAGACCTTGATCAGGGCATCCCCGCCCCGCTTCAAGACGCGACTTGCCATATCGAGCGCCAGCGCCGAGAGGTGCATGGACCGGGCCTGGTCGGTGACGTCGACCCCGCTCATCGCCGGGGCCATGTCCGAGAGCACGACGTCGACGCCGTGCTCCGGCAGCAGCCCGAGGATCTGGCCGAAGACCTCCTCCTCGCGAAAGTCCCCCTGCACGAACTCGACTCCGCTCAGAGGCTCCATGGGCAGGAGGTCGGTGGCCACCACCCGGCCCTTCGGTCCCAATCTCCCCCGGGCGTACTGGCTCCAGGCCCCGGGGGCGGCCCCCAGGTCGAGGCAGACCGCACCCGGCTTGAGCAGCCTCTCGCGCTGATCGATCTCCTCGAGCTTGAACACCGCCCGCGAGCGCCAGCCTGCGGCCTGGGCCCGCTGCACGAACGGGTCGCTGAAGTGCTCCTTGAGCCATCGATCGCTGCTTTTCGACCTCTTGGGCATCGACGCTGAATCTACCTCTACAATGAGTCCATGAGGAAAACCACGCCCCGAAAGGCGGGGCCGGCGGTGTCCGCGTCGGACCCGGCGGCCGGGGCGGACATCCCGGCACCCGAGCTCACCGAGCGCCAGCGCCGGCACCTGCGCGAGCTGGCGCATCCGCTGAAGCCGGTGGTGCGCCTGGGTGCCGCCGGCCTCACGGACGCCGTCGCCCGCGAGACGACCCGGGCCCTCGCCGATCACGAGCTCATCAAGGTGAAGGCGCCGGGCGGGGACCGGGAGGCGCGCGATGCCCTCTTCGACGCGCTCGCCGAGCGCACCGCGAGCGCCCTCGTGCACCGCATCGGCAACGTCGCGGTTCTCTACCGGCCGAATCCGCGCTTGCCGCGTATTCTCATTCCGGACTAGCCCCGTCGCACCGCGACGATCTCGTAGGAGCGCACCCCGCCGGGCGCCGCGACGTCCACGACATCGCCCTCGGACTTGCCGATGAGAGCGCGCGCGATCGGAGAGGTGACCGAGATGCGTCCGGCGCGGATGTCCGCCTCGTCCTCCCCCGCGATCTGATAGACGACGCGGGCGCCGCCGGCCTGGTCCTCGAGCTCCACCGTGGCGCCGAACACGACTTTGCCGGTGTCCGGCAGAGTCGCCGGATCGATGACCTCGGCGTTGGCGAGCTTGCGCTCGATCTCCGTGATGCGCCCCTCGATGAATCCCTGCTGCTCGCGCGCCGCGTGATACTCGGCGTTCTCCGACAGATCCCCGTGTCCGCGCGCTTCGGCAATCTGCCGGATGACCGCCGGCCGCGCCTCGGACTTCAGACGCTTCAACTCCACGCGCAGGGCCTCGGCACCGCGCAGCGTCATGGGAGTGCGTCTCATGCCTCGGAGGCCTCGAGGTGCAGATCCTGCAGCCGGTTGACCTCGACCTCGTCGAGGTGATCGAGCGCCTCGAGGGTCGCGAGCCCGGCGGCGAGCGTCGTGTAGTAGGTGACGCGCCGGTGCACGGCCTCGCGTCGGATGGAGTTCGACTCGCGGATGGCGAGCTTGCCCTCGGTGGTATTGACGATGAGGTCGATCTCGTCGTTCTTGATCATGTCGACCACGTGGGGGCGGCCGTCGCGCACCTTGTTGACCCGGCGGCAGGCGACGCCCGCCTCGGTGAGCGCGCGCGCCGTGCCCTCGGTGGCGACGATCTCGAAGCCGCGCTCGATGAGCTTCCTGGCGAGTTCGATGGCACCGGGCTTGTCGCGGTCGCGCACACTGATGAAGCACACTCCCTTGCGCGGCAGCGTCACGCCCGAGGCGCTCTGCGCCTTGGCGTAAGCCTCGCCGAAGGTGCGGCCGGTGCCCATGACCTCGCCGGTCGACTTCATCTCGGGACCGAGGATCGGGTCCGCCTCGGGGAACTTGTTGAACGGGAACACCGCCTCCTTCACCGAGAAGTAGTGCGGTATGCGCTCCACCGCGCCGACCAGCTGCTTGAGCTTGCGTCCGGTCATGACGCGTGCCGCGATCTTGGCGAGCGGCAGCCCCGTGGCCTTGGAGACGAACGGCACGGTGCGCGAGGCGCGCGGGTTGACCTCGAGCACGTAGATGACGCTCGCCTGGATCGCGAACTGCACGTTCATGAGGCCGATCACGTTGAGCGCCCGCGCGAGCCTGCGCGTCTGCTCGCGCAGCTCCGACTGCGTCTCGCGCGAGAGGCTCACCGGCGGCAGCGAGCAGCCCGAGTCGCCCGAGTGGACCCCGGCCTGCTCGACGTGCTCCATGATGCCGCCGATCAGCACGTCCTCGCCGTCGCATACCGCATCCACGTCCACTTCGATGGCGACGTCGAGAAAGCGGTCGAGCAGCACCGGGCTGTCGTTCGAGACCCGGACGGCGTTGGTCGTGTAGGTGCGCAGGTCCTCCTCGTTGAAGACGACCTCCATGGCGCGCCCGCCGAGCACGTACGAGGGCCGCACTACCAGCGGGAACCCCACCTCGCGCGCCAGCTGCACCGCCTGATCCTCGGTGCGCGCCGTGGCGTTGGCGGGCTGCTTGAGAGCGAGCTTCCGCACCAGCGCCTGGAAGCGCTCGCGGTCCTCGGCGACGTCGATCGAGTCGGGCGAGGTGCCGATGATGGGCGCCCCGGCGGCCTCGAGCGCCCGCGACAGCTTGAGCGGCGTCTGTCCGCCAAACTGCACGATGACGCCCTCGGGCTTCTCCACGGCGAGGATCTCGAGCACGTCCTCGAGCGTCAGGGGCTCGAAATACAGGCGGTCGGACGTGTCGTAGTCGGTCGAGACGGTCTCGGGGTTGCAGTTGACCATGATGGTCTCGAAGCCGTCCTCGCGCAGCTGCAGCGCCGCGTGCACGCAGCAGTAGTCGAACTCGATCCCCTGGCCGATGCGGTTCGGGCCGCCGCCCAGGATCATTATCTTGCGGCGATCGGTGGGCTGCGCCTCGCACTCCTCCTCGTAGGTCGAATAGAGGTAGGCGGTGGAGGTGGCGAACTCGGCCGCGCACGTGTCGACGCGCTTGTAGACCGGCCTGACCTTGAGCTCGTGGCGCTTGTCGCGGATCGCCTTCTCCGGCATGTCGAGGAGGCGCGCCAGGCGGCTGTCGGAGAAGCCGCGGCGCTTGAGCGCGCGCAACCGCTCGGCGGCGAGCGCTCCGAACCCATGAGTGCGCACCTCGGCCTCCTCGCGCACGAGCTCCTCGATCTCTGCGAGGAACCACGGGTCGATGTGCGTCAGCTCGCCGATGCGCGCCGCCGTCCAGCCCGCGCGGAACGCGTCCGCCACGTACAGGAGGCGATCCGGTCCCGGGGCGCGCAGCTCGTGCGCCAGCCGGTTCTGGCTCTCGTCGGTGAGCGGCAGGGTGAGCTGCGGCGTGAGTCCGTCGAGACCGGTCTCGAGGCCCCGCAGCGCCTTCTGCAGCGACTCCTGGAAGGTGCGGCCGATCGCCATGACCTCGCCGACCGATTTCATCTGGGTGGTGAGGCGGTCGTTGGCGGCCGGGAATTTCTCGAAGGTGAATCGCGGGATCTTCACCACCACGTAGTCGATGCTCGGCTCGAAGGAGGCCGGCGTGACGCCCCCGGTGATGTCGTTCTTCAGCTCATCGAGCGTGTAGCCCACCGCCAGCTTGGCGGCGATCTTGGCGATGGGGAAGCCGGTCGCCTTGGAGGCGAGCGCCGAGGAGCGCGACACGCGCGGATTCATCTCGATGATCAGCAGCCGTCCGTCCTTCGGGTTGACGGCGAACTGCACGTTCGAGCCGCCGGTATCGACGCCGATCTTGCGCAGCACCGCGATCGAGGCATCGCGCATGCGCTGGTATTCCTTGTCCGTGAGCGTCAGCGCCGGGGCGACCGTGATCGAATCGCCGGTGTGCACGCCCATCGGATCCAGGTTCTCGATCGAGCAGATGATGATGCAGTTGTCCTTGTGGTCGCGCACCACCTCCATCTCGAATTCCTTCCAACCGATCACCGACTCCTCGAGCAGCACCTCCCCGGTCGGCGAGGCATCGAGGCCGCGCGCCACGATCTCCTCGAGCTCCTCGCGGTTGTAGCCGATCCCGCCGCCGCTGCCGCCGAGCGTGAACGACGGCCGCACCACCACCGGATAGCCGATCTCGCCGGCGATGGCGAGCGCCTCATCGAGGCTGCGGGCGATCTGCGAGCGCGGCGTCTCGAGGCCTATCTCGCGCATCGCGTTGCGGAACAGCTCGCGGTCCTCGGCCATGTCGATGGCGGCACGGGAGGCTGCGATCAGCTCGACCTCGTACTTCTCCAGCACCCCCTCGCGCACCAGGTCGAGCGCGGTGTTGAGCGCGGTCTGCCCGCCCATGGTGGGCAGCAGTGCGTCCGGGCGCTCCTTCTCGATGATGCGCGCCACGGTGCGCGCATTGACCGGCTCGATGTAGATGGCATCCGCCATCTCCGGGTCGGTCATGATGGTCGCGGGATTGGAGTTCACCAGGATGACGCGGTAGCCCTCCTCGCGCAGCGCCTTGCAGGCCTGGGCGCCGGAGTAATCGAACTCGCACGCCTGGCCGATGATGATCGGGCCGGCACCGATGATCAGGATGCTCTCGATGTCGGAGCGCTTCGGCACCTCAGCGCCCGCCCGCCTGCTGGCGGCGCAGAGTGTCCTCGGCAAGCTTCAGTTGCGCCTGCAGTCGCCGCAGCATCAGGTGGTTGAAGCGCTCGAACAGCGCGCGCATGTCGTGCGGGCCGGGGCTCGCCTCGGGATGCCCCTGGAAGCCGAAGGCCGGGCGATCGGTAAAGGTGAGTCCCTGGAGCGAGCCGTCGAACAGCGACCGGTGCGTCGCCTTGAGGCCCGCGGGGAGCGTGGCCTCATCGACCGCGAAGCCGTGATTCTGGCTGGTGATGAACACCCGGCCCGACTCGAGGTCCTGCACCGGATGGTTGGCGCCGTGATGGCCGAACTTCATCTTCACGGTCTTCGCGCCGGCGGCGAGCCCGAGAATCTGGTGACCGAGGCAGATGCCGAACACCGGTATGTCGGTCTCGAGGAGCTTGCGGGTCGCGGTGATTGCGTAGCTGCAGGGCTCGGGATCGCCGGGGCCGTTGGAGAGGAAGATGCCGTCCGGCTCGAGCGCCAGCACTTCCTCCGCCTTGGTCTGCGCCGGCACCACCGTCATGCGGCAGCCGAAGTCGGCGAGCAGCCTGAGGATGTTGCGCTTGATGCCGAAATCGTAGGCGACCACGTGCAGCCGCTGCGCCGAGCGGATCGGCGGCCGGGCCGGATCGGGCCAGACCGTTCCGTCGTTCCACTGGAAGGTGCGCTTGGTGCTCACCACCTTGGCGAGATCCATGCCCTTGAGGCCCGGGAACTTGCGCGACAGCTTGATGGCCGCAGCCTCGTCGGCCTTCTCTCCGGTCATGATGCAGCCGGCCTGTGCGCCCTTCTCGCGCAGGAGGCGGGTGAGCCGGCGCGTGTCGAGCCCGGCGATGGCGACCAGCTTGCCGCGTTCGAGAAATTCGCGCAGCGACTCGTTCGCGCGCCAGCTGCTCGCCAGCGGCGGCAGATCGCGGATGATGAGTCCCGCCGGATAGATCTGCGTCGCTTCCAGATCCTCCGGCGTCGTGCCGGTGTTGCCGATGTGGGGGCAGGTCAGCGTGACGATCTGACGTGCGTAGGACGGGTCGGTGAGGATTTCCTGATAGCCGGTGAGGGCGGTGTTGAAAACGACTTCGCCTGTGGTGTTGCCTTTGGCTCCGACCGACTGTCCGCGGAAGACGGTTCCGTCGGCCAGTGCGAGCACCGCAGGTACGCTCACCTGATCACTTCCCCTTGACGCACATATACAAAGCGGGAGGAGTTCTCATCGAACATCCTCCCGCCTTGCATGGACTAACCCGTACACGGATTAGGCAGAAATTTTACGTGCCTGGCGGCCGATGTGTCCATGGAAAATTCCCCGCGCCGGGGCCTGGCCGCCAAGCTAGAGTCGTGTCGACAATATATTTCTAAGATGATGTTTTAGAAACTATAAATTCACGCATGCTGTAACGTCCCGGTGGCTGAGACACGAGCCAGAGCGCAGCCGTCAGGGCACCCCGGGCAAAGATCGCCCGGTCGGTCGCCCGGTGGCTGAGAGCGAGCTGCTCCCCGTGTCCCGTAAAGAGCACCGTGTGCTCGCCGACGAGGTCTCCGGCGCGCAGGCTCGCAATGCCCACCTGCCCCTCGGGGCGCGGCCCCTGTGGCGGAGCGGCGCCGCTCGCCGTGCTGCCCGTGGGCAGCGGCAGCCCGCGCGCGCCGGCGGCGGCTCTCGCCAGGGTGAGCGCGGTGCCCGAGGGCGCATCGAGCTTCTGCCGGTGATGGGCTTCGATCACATCGATGTCGAAGCTGTCAGGGAGTCTGCCCGCGCTCTGGCGCACCAGCTCGACGAGGAGCGCGACCGCGATGCTGGTATTGGGAGCCACCATGAGCGGGATGTCGGCCGCCGCGGCGGCGAGCGCCGGCTCGAGCGCCGCGGCGAGCCCGGTGGTGCCGAGCAGGAGCGGCTTGGCCGCCGCGCGGCAGGCCGCGAGGTTGGGACCCGCCGCGGCGGCGTTGCTGAAGTCGAGCGCGATGTCCGCTTCGCTGAGCGCGCGCTCCAGATCGCTCGTGATGAGGAGGTTCGTCGCACCGAGGCCAGCCAGCTCCCCTGCATCGCGCCCGAGCGCGAGGCTCGCCGCCCCCGCCACCGCACCGGTGACGATGAGCTGCGGGAAGGCCGGCGCGGCGCGCAGCAGCGCGAGACCCATGCGTCCGGTGACGCCGATGACCGCGACGCGCTTGAGGGGCGGCTGACCCGGGTGGGAGGGCACGGCGCGACGCTCCGGTCCCGCTAAGCCTTGCCGCGCTCGACGCCGAAGAAGCGCTTCACTCCCTCGAGGAAGCCCTTCTCGCGCGGCGCGTGCTTGCCCGGGTGGACCTTGAGCGATTCCTCCAGCGAGCGGATGAGCTCGCGCTGCTCCGCGGTCAGGTGCACCGGGGTCTCGACGGCGACGCGGCAGAAGAGATCCCCGCGCGCGCCACCGCGCACCGGCTTCACGCCCTTATCGCGCAGGCGAAACACCCTTCCTGACTGCGTCTCCGCGGGAATCTTCAGGATCACGTCCCCATCGAGGGTCGGCACGGCGACCGAGCCGCCGAGCGCCGCCGTGGCAAAGCTCACCGGCACCTCGCACGAGAGGTGCTCGCCGTCTCGCTCGAAGATCGGGTGCTCGCGCACGTGTATCTCGACGTAGAGATCGCCGGGCGGTCCGCCGTTGCGCCCCGCCTCGCCCTCGCCGGCGAGACGCACCCGGTCCTCGGTGTCGACGCCCGCCGGGACTTTGACCGAGAGCTTGCGCGTGCGGCGCACGCGGCCCTGACCGAGGCAGGTGTCGCAGGGGTTGCGGATGACCGTGCCCGTGCCGCGGCAGCGGGGACAGGTCTGCTGCAGCTGAAAGAAGCCCTGGCTGATGCGCACCTGGCCAGCGCCTCCGCAGCTCTCGCAGGTCGAGGCCTGACTGCCCTTGGCGGCGCCCGAGCCATGGCAGGTGTCGCATTCGGCGAGCTTCGCCACCTCGATCTCCGCGGTGGTACCGAACACCGCCTGATCGAGGTCGAGCTCGAGCTCGTAACGCAGGTCTGCGCCGCGGAACACCTGCGAGCGTCCACCACGGCGTGCGCCACCGAAGATGTCGCCGAACACGTCACCGAAGATGTCGCTGAAGGCGTCTCCGGGGCCGAAGCCCCCGCGCGCGCCGCCGCCGCGCGCCGCCGCTTCGATCCCGGCGTGTCCGTGCTGATCGTAGAGGGCGCGCTTGTGCGCGTCGGTGAGCACCTCGCAGGCTTCCTTGGCCTCCTTGAAGCGCTCCTCCGCATCCCGGTCGTTCGGGTTGCGGTCCGGGTGATACTTCATCGCCAGGCGCCGGTAGGCCTGCTTGATCTGCGCTTCGGTGGCGCTGCGCGGTACGTCGAGTACCTTGTAGTAGTCGCGCTTGGACATGGGCCGTGCGACCGGCCCCCTTATGAGGCCTTACGGCCCTTGTCCTTCACCTCTTCGAACTCCGCGTCCACCACGTCGTCCTTGCCCGCGCCGCTGCCAGCGCCGGCGGCACCGGCACCCGCGGCACCCGCCGCGGCCTCAGGTCCCGCGGCCCCGCCCTGGCTCTCGGCGTAGGCGCGCTGAGCGATCGCGCTCGATGCCTGCGCGAGCGCCTCGGTCTTCTTCTCGATGGCGTTGCGGTCGTCGCCCTTGAGCACGGTGCGCAGATCCGACACCGCCGACTCCACCTTGGCGCGCTCGGCCCCGTCGACCTTGTCGCCGAGGGTCTGGAGCGACTTCTCCACCGCGTGGATCAGGCCATCGGCCTTGTTGCGCGTCTCGACCAGCTCCTTGAAGCGCTTGTCCTCTTCCGCGTGCGCCTCGGCGTCGCGCACCATTCGCTTGATCTCTTCCTCGTTGAGGCCGCTCGAGGCCTTGATGACGATCTTCTGCTCCTTGCCGGTGGCCTTGTCCTTGGCCGACACGTTGAGGATGCCGTTGGCGTCGATGTCGAAGGACACCTCCACCTGCGGCATGCCGCGCGGCGCCGGCGGGATGTCCGACAGGTCGAACTTGCCGAGCGACTTGTTGTCGCTGGCGCGCTCGCGCTCGCCCTGCAGCACGTGAATGGTCACGGCCGTCTGGTTGTCGTCCGCGGTCGAGAAGGTGTTCGATGCCTTGGTCGGGATCGTGGTGTTCTTCTCGATCAGCTTGGTCATGACGCCGCCGAGCGTCTCGATGCCGAGCGACAGCGGCGTCACGTCGAGGAGCAGCACGTCCTTCACCTCGCCGGCGAGCACGCCCGCCTGGATCGCGGCACCGACCGCCACCGCCTCGTCGGGATTCACGTCCTTGCGCGGCTCCTTGCCGAACAGATCCTTCACATACTTCTGCACGAGCGGCATGCGCGTCTGGCCGCCGACCAGGATCACCTCGGCGACGTCGGACGTGGAGACGCCGGCGTCCTTGAGCGCGGTGCGGCAGGGACCCACGGTCTTCTGGACCAGGTCCTCCACCAGCGACTCGAGCTTGGCGCGCGTCAGCTTGATGTTGAGGTGCTTCGGGCCCGAGGCATCGGCCGTGATGTACGGCAGGTTGATGTCGGTCTGCTGCGTCGAGGACAGCTCGATCTTGCCCTTCTCGGCCGCCTCCTTCAGGCGCTGCATGGCAAGCGGGTCCTTGCGCACGTCGACGCCGGACTCCTTGAGGAACTGCTCGGCGAGGAAGTTGATGATCCGCAGGTCGAAGTCCTCGCCGCCGAGGAAGGTGTCGCCGTTGGTCGAGAGCACCTCGAACTGGCGCTCGCCGTCGATCTCGGCGATCTCGATGATCGAGATGTCGAAGGTGCCGCCGCCCAGGTCATAGACGGCGATCTTGCGATCGCCCCCCTGCTTGTCGAGCCCGTAGGCCAGTGCGCCGGCGGTCGGCTCGTTGATGATGCGCTTCACCTCGAGTCCGGCGATGCGGCCGGCATCCTTGGTCGCCTGACGCTGGGAGTCGTTGAAGTAGGCGGGCACCGTGATGACCGCCTCGGTCACCGGCTCGCCGAGATAGTCCTCGGCGGTCTTCTTCATCTTCATCAGCACGCGCGCCGAGATCTCGGGCGGGGCCATCTTCTTGCCCTGTACGTCCACCCAGGCGTCGCCGTTGTCGGCCTTGACGATCTTGTAGGGCACCATCCCGATGTCGCGCTGCACCACCTCGTCCTCGAACTTCCGTCCGATGAGGCGCTTGATCGCGAACAGGGTGTTCTGCGGATTGGTGACCGCCTGGCGCTTCGCCGGCTGACCCACCAGTACCTCGTTGTCCTTGGTGAAGGCGACGATGGAGGGGGTGGTACGGTCGCCCTCGCTGTTCTCGATCACCCGGGGCTTGCCGCCCTCCATGATGGCCACGCACGAATTGGTGGTGCCGAGGTCGATGCCGATTACCTTTGCCATGAGCTCACTCCGAGGCGGGATCTGTGAAATAAAGAGGGATGGTCTAGGGCTACTTTCTAGGGGTGGCGGGCGGCGCTTTCAAGGCGCCCGGGCCACGATGACGCGGGCCGGGCGCAGCAGCCGGCCGTTGAGCTCGTAGCCCGGCTGCACCACCTGCAGCACCGAGTTCGGCTCGGCCGTGGCGGATTCCTGGGCCATCATGGCCTCGTGGCGCGCCGGGTCGAAGGGTTCGCCCAGGGGGTCGATCACGGAGACTCCGAGCTTCTCCAGCGCCTTCTGGAGGAGCTTGAGGGTCGCCTCCTGGCCCTCGGCGAGGCTACGGGCGTCGGCCCGTCCCGCGTTCTGCACCGCAAGCTCCAGACTGTCGCGCACCGGCAGCAACTCCGCGGCGAACTTCTCGAGCCCATAACGGTTGGCCGCCTCGATGTCGCGGGCGGCGCGCCGGCGTACGTTCTCGAGGTCGGCCACGGCTCGCAGATACTGCTCCCAGTGGCTGCGGGCGCGCTCCTCGGACTCTCCCAGGGCCTGCTGCAGCCTCTCGAGCTCGACCAGCTGCGAGGCCGTCTCCGGCAGCACCGTGGTCGGCTCTCCGGCAGACCCCCCGGGGGCGTCCCGTCGGGATTCGTTTGCGCTCATCAATGGCTCTCCTGCGCGCGCCGTAAGTCGCGCCACGCGGGCAGCGTGGGGCTCAGCGGCGCGAATTCAAGGCAGCGCCGAGCAGTTTCGCGGTCATGTCGACGATCGGGATGACGCGCTCGTAGGCCATGCGCGTCGGGCCGATCACCCCCAGCACCCCGACCACCGAGTCCCCGTCGGCGTAGGGGGCGGTCACTACGCTGCAGTCGTCCAGGATCTGGTAGCCCGATTCGTGCCCGATGAAGATCTGCACGCCCTCGGCCTTCAGGCTGTGGTCGAGCAGGTGCAGAAAATCGCGCTTCTCGTTGAAGGCCTCGAACAGCCGCCGCAGCCTCTCGACGCTGGTGAGCTCGGCCACGCCCATCAGGTTGGTCTCGCCCTTGATCACGTACTCGAGCCGTCCCTCGCCCCCGCCCTCAAAGACCTGCTGCGCGACCGAGATCGCCTCCAGCATGATCTGGTTCATGTGCGCATGGGCTTCGGACAGCTGCCGCAGGATCTCCTGGCGTACCTCGCCGAGCGTGCGGCCGCGGAACTGCTCGTTGAGGTAGTTCGAGGCGCGCTTGAGCTCATCCGGCGAATAACGGCGCTCGAGCTGGATGATGCGGTTCTGCACCTCGCGGTCGTTGAAGACCAGCACCACCAGCACGCGGTTCTCGGACAGGCCGACGAACTCGATCTGGGTGATCGAGGCCGAGCGGGCGCGCGGTACGGTGACGACCCCGGCGAGCTGGGTCGCGCTCGAGAGCAGCTGCGACACCGCGGCGATGAGGTCGGTCGAGCTGTCGCGGTTCGCCTCGAACTGCCGGCGGATCTCGGCGGTCGCGGCTTCATCGAGCGGCCGCAGCTGCAGCAGCGTGTCGACGAAGAAACGGTAGCCCTTGTCGGTCGGCACGCGCCCGGCCGAGGTGTGCGGCGAGGCGACGAAGCCCTGCTCCTCGAGATCGGCCATGACGTTGCGAATCGTGGCCGAGGACAGCTGCAGGCCCGACTCGCGCGACAGCGAGCGCGAGCCGACCGGCTGGCCCTCGCGGATGTAGGTCTCGATGAGGATCCGCAGCAGGTGCTGCGCCCGCTCGCCCAGCGCCTCTTCCCGAGCTTCGTACGCCATGGATCCCTATCATGCACAGCCAGCGCGGGAAGGCCAGTGGGCCGTGGCAGGCGGCGGGGCCCACGCAGCGTCCGCGACTGTGACCGCGGCATTGGCTCGAAGCCGCGCCCCCATGCTACAAAGGCCCGCCTCGCGATGCTGGCGAGGCGTTTACTTAAGGCTTGAGCGGATGGCCCTCCCCGTTCGCAGCTGCGCGCTGATCGGCCGATTCACCGATCTGCGCGTAGCCGAGACCGTCAATGTGCTGCTGCCGCACCTGAAGAGCCGCGGCGTGCAGGTGCTGCTCACCGAGGCGGTGCCCGGGAGCGACGCCACGGGCGTCGTGCGGGTCGAAGCCGCCGCGATCGGCCAGCGCGCGGATCTCGCGATCGCCGTGGGGGGCGATGGCACGCTCCTCTACGCCGCGCGCCTCGTGGCCCGGCACGGGGTGCCGCTCCTCGGGGTGAACCGCGGGCGCCTCGGCTTCCTCACCGACGTCATGCCCCAGGATATGCTGCCCTCGGTCGATGCGGCGTTGCGCGGCGAGCTCGAGGCCGACGAGCGGCCGCTGCTCAGCGCACAGCTGCACTCGGCCGGCGGGGGAATCGCGCAGGCGTTGGCGCTCAATGACGTCGTGATGCAGAAGCACGATACCGGCCGCACGCTCGACTTCGAGACGCGCATCGATCAGCGCTACGTCAACACCCACGACGGCGACGGCATCATCGTGGCGAGCGCCACCGGCTCGACCGCCTACGCGCTCTCGTGCGGCGGCCCGATCATCGAGCCGCACCTCGACGCGCTGGTGATCGCGCCGATCTGCGCCCACACCCTGTCCGACCGGCCGATCGTGCTGTCCTCGCGCTCCGTCATCGAAGTGGTGCTGCTCGAGCGCGCCGACACCCAGGCGAACGTCTCCTGCGACGGCATGCGGCTCGGAGCCATCGAGCCGGGCGATCGGCTCGAGGTGCGCGCGGCGCGCGAGCGCGTGACGCTGCTCCATCCGCCCGGCCACGACTACTACAAGCTGCTGCGCTCGAAGCTCCACTGGGGGCGCGGCAGCTTCGAGCGCTGACGGGCGGACCCATGCTGACGCATCTGCAGATCCGCGACTTCGCCATCATCGATGCGGTGGAGCTCGAGCTGCGCACCGGGCTCACGGTCCTCACCGGTGAGACCGGCGCCGGCAAGTCGATCGTCGTGGACGCGCTGCAGCTGCTCGCGGGCGGCCGCGCGGGCGCTGAGGTGGTGCGCCACGGTGCCGAGCGCGCCGAGATCTCCGGCACCTTCGATCTCGCCCAGGCACCGCGCGAGCTCAAGCAGTGGCTCGAGGAGCAGTCGGTGGGCGCCGGCGCCGAGCTCGTCATACGCCGCGTCGTGGGAAGCGACGGGCGCTCGCGCGCCTACCTGAACGGCCAGTCGGTGCCGGTGCAGTCGCTGCGCGACGCGGGCAACATCCTCATCGACATCCACGGCCAGCACGAATTCCAGTCCCTGACGCGTGGCGCGGCGCAGCGCGAGCTGCTGGACGCCTACGGCACGCTCACGCCGCTCACCGATCAGGTCGGGATCGCGCACCGCGTCTGGCTCGGACTCCTCAACCGCACGCTCGAGCTCGAGAGCAAGGCCCGCGACCGCGATGCGAAGCTCGACCTGCTGCGCTATCAGGTGCAGGAGCTCGACGGGCTGCACCTCAAGGCCGGAGAGCTCGCGAGCCTCGGCGAGGAGAGTGCACGGCTCGCCAACCGCGGGCGCCTTGCGACCGGCGCGCAGGTGGCGCTCGGGGAGCTCTACGACAACGACGCCGCGAGCGCGCACGCCGGGATCGCCCGCGCGCTCGCCGCGCTGCGCGGCCTCACCGGGCTCGACGGCAAGCTCGGCAGCGTCCTGCCGCTGCTGGAGGAGGCCGCGGTACAGGTCCGCGAGGCGGCGCGCGAGCTCGAGCGCTACGGCGAGACGCTCGATGTCGATGCGGCGCGCCAGGATGAGGTCGAGCGGCGCCTGGCGGCGATCGAGGAGCTCTCGCGCAAGCACCGCGTGCCGCCGGCCGAGCTGCCGGAGCGCGCCGCCCAGCTGCGCGCCGAGTTCGAGGAGCTCGAGCGGGCCGAGGTCAATCTCGCGCAGCTGCGCAGGGAGCTGGCCGCGGCGCTCGAAGGCTACCGTACCCGGGCGCAGGAGCTCTCCGGCAGGCGCCAGAAGGCGGCGCGCGCCCTCGCCAAGGACATCACGGCCCGCCTGCAGACGCTCGGCATGGCGGGCGGGCGCTTCGAGGCCGACGTCACCCAGGACGGCAATGCCGATCCCGCGCAGCACGGCATCGATCAGATCGAGTTTCGCGTGAGCGCCAATCCCGGTCAGCCGCCCCGCGCGCTCGCGAAGGTGGCCTCGGGTGGGGAGCTCGCCCGTCTGTCGCTCGCGGTACAGGTCTCGTGCACGGCCGAGGACATGCACTGCATGGTGTTCGACGAGGTCGACGCAGGCATCGGCGGCGCGGTCGCAGAGATCGTCGGTCGGGAGCTGCGCCGGCTCGGCGAGCGCAGCCAGGTGCTGTGCGTGACCCACCTGCCGCAGGTCGCCTGCCAGGCGCACCACCACCTGCGGGTGACCAAGCTGACCGACGGGCGCACCACGCGCACGACGCTGGCCGAGCTGACTCCCGGCGAGCGCGTCGAGGAGCTGGCTCGCATGCTGGGCGGGGTCGAGGTGACCGACAAGGCGCGCGAGCACGCACGCGAGATGCTGAACGCGGCCGAGCGCGGTACCGCGCCGGGCGCCAGGGGTAGCGCACGCGTGCCGGCGGCGCGGCGCCGCTAGCGCCGCAGTCAGCTCGTCTTGTGCTTGCGGTGGGCGCAGTTCGGGCGCTGGCAGTGCCCGTACAGAATCAGCGAGTGGTCGCGGATCGTGAAGCCGAGCTTGTGGGCCACGGCGGTCTGGCGCGCCTCTATCCCTGAGTCCACGAACTCCTCGACGCGCCCGCAGTCGAGACACACGATGTGGTCGTGGTGGGTGCCCTGGTTGAGCTCGAACACCGCCATGCCGTCCTCGAAGTGATGGCGCGTGACGAGGCCCGCGGCTTCGAACTGGGTGAGCACCCGGTAGACCGTGGCAAGGCCGATGTCCTCGTTGGACTCGAGGAGCGTCCGATAGATGTCCTCGGCCGAAAGGTGGCGAGTGGTGCTGCCCTCGAGTATCTCGAGGATCTTCAGACGCGGCAGCGTCACCTTCAGGCCGGCTTTGCGCAGGTCCTTACCTTCCACGCACCTCTCCAGTGAGCCGCGGCGGCCCCCCGGCCCCGCGGACGATTCCCGATCGGTTATTATCGCCCCAACCGAGATTATCTCAACGGACCCGCATGCGCCTACCCTCGACCGCTCTCGCCGCCCTGGCTGCGCTCACGATCCCGCTCGGCGGCTGCATCTACCGCATGAACATCCAGCAGGGGAATTATCTCGAGGGTAAGACCGTTTCCCAGCTGCAGGTCGGCATGACGCGCACCCAGGTGCGCTACCTGCTGGGGTCGCCGATGATTCCCGACATCTTCGACCGAGACCGCTGGGACTACCTCTACTATTTCCGCAGCGGCCACCTCGAGCGGCCCGAGCGGCGCCATCTGGTGGTGCTGTTCAAGGACGACAAGGTCGCGAGCTTCAAGCACGACAACATTCCGAACGCCGCACCGCGAGCGCCGGACGACGACATCTCGGTGAGCAAGTTCCCGAAGATCTAGCGAAGATTCAGCGGCGTTTGCCCGCCTGGCGACGCTCGCGCTCGACGCGCTCGCGGCGGCGCGCGCGCGGATCGGCACGCAGCGGCCGGTACAGCTCGATGCGGTCGCCGTCCTCGAACCTGACATCGCGTGCCCGGGCCTCGCCGAACACACCGACCGCGCCCCGCTCCCACAGCGCCGGGTCGAGGTCGGCGGCCTCGCGCTGCGCGGCGCGGCGCGCCGCCGCGAGCGCATCGGCGATGGTCGCTGCGGCCGGCAGCTCGAGGCTCCACAGGTGCTGGCGCTCGCGGGTCGCGCAGGCGACCACGCAGCGCTTTGCGCCGGGGGCGGCACGCCCGGAGCTCACTCAAATCCCCGCGCCCGCGCGACGAACGCATCGACCAGCGAGCCGACGGTGTGCGCAAAAACCGGCTCGAACATGAGCCCGGTGAGCGCGCTGCGGAAGGCGAAGCGCATGCTGAGGTCGACGCGGCAGCCGTCGGCGATCGGCGTCAGCAGCCACTCGCCCTCGAGCGTGCGGAACGGCCCGCTCACGAGGCGCATGTAGATGCTGCGGTCGGCCTCGAGCGTGTTGCGCGTGGTGAACTCTCCGTGCAGCGCCCCCTGGCGCACGCCGATCGTGGCGACGATCTCCCGGGGCGTGCGGGCCTCGACGCGCGCGTGCGTGCACCACGGCAGGAACTGCGGGTAACTCTCTACGTCGTTGATGAGCTCGTACAGCCTCGCCGGTGACTGCCCGACGAGCGCCGAGCGCTTGACCTCGCGCATGGCCCATTGTCCCATTAGCCCCACCGATGACCAAAGCCGAGAGTGCCCCGCGACTTATCGCCGAGAACCGCAAGGCGCGCTTCGACTATTTCATCGAGGAGCGCTACGAGGCCGGGCTCGCTCTGCAGGGCTGGGAGGTCAAGGCCATGCGTGCCGGGCGCGCGCAGCTCAAGGAAGCCTACGTCTACCTGCGCGGCGGCGAGGCCTTCCTGATCGGCGCGCATCTCTCGCCGCTGGCGGCTGCCTCGACGCACGTGAGCCCCGATCCGGTGCGCACGCGCAAGCTTCTGCTTCATCGCAGCGAGCTTCAGGGGCTCATCGGCGCGGTCGAGCGCCGCGGCTACACGCTCGTGCCGCTCGAGCTCTACTGGAAGAACGGCCGCGCCAAACTGCAGCTTGGGCTCGCCAAGGGCAAGAAGCAGCACGACAAGCGCGCGGTCGAGAAGGACCGTGATTGGCAACGCGCCAAGGCGCGGCTGCTGCGGGGCAGGTGAGCCAGACGCGCGCTTGAGGTATGCTGGCTGCGTACCTTGAAGGGGGCGACCGGTTTCGACGTGGGTCACGAACCTTCAGGGGCGTACCGAGGCGCAGTGCCCTCGTAAATAATGCTGCAAATCATAGTTGCCAACGACGACAACTACGCTCTGGCTGCCTAACCGCAGCTGACCTCTGACCAGTTCGTGCCTGTGCGACTGAATCAGGGGACGCGTTCACAGGATCGCGCTCCGGCGATGCGAGCAGGCCGTTGCGTTAAGAGTCACTGATCGCTGGCGTGGCGTCTTCCCTGCTCCTCGGGTAGCGCCGCGCGAGAACCAATGAGAGAGCTACGTACGTAGATCCTGAAGTCTAGGGCTTACGGACGGGGGTTCGATTCCCCCCGCCTCCACCAACGCGAGCGGACCCCGGCCGAAAGGCCGGGGCATTCGAAGAGCGCTTGGCTGGAGAGCGCGTGAGCAGACCCCGCGAAGCAGATCGCAAGCCCAATGTTAGAAACTCATCTACTTTCGCCTCGTAGACCCCAATAGAGGGCCTCCCGGACCCATAGTTAGATGGTTTTCTAACATTCGCCAAGAAAACGCTCCCGCGGGGCACCTCATCGCCCCGCCTGGCTCAGCCCTCCTGCGGACTACCCTTCCCCTCGGGCGACCGGCCGTCGAATGACGTGAGGGGTCCGTAGAGATCCGGCCGGCGGTCGCGGAACACGAACCAGTTGTCCCTGACCTCGCGCGTCGCCTCGAGATCGAACCTGTGCACCAGCACCGCATCGCCCTCCTCGGGCGCCTCGGCAACTTTCGCCCCCATGGGGTCGGCGATGAACGAGGAACCGTAGAAGCGGATGTAGAGACCTTCCGGGTTCTGCAGCGAGCGCTCGAGGCCGTAGCGATTGGACGCGATCAGCGGCGTCAGGTTGGCCGCGGCGTGCCCCTGCTGCGTGCGCTGCCAGTGCTCACGCGAGTTCACCGGCACGGCGGGCGGCGGCTCGGTGCCGATCGCCGTCGGGAAGAACAGGAGCTCCGCCCCCATGAGTGCCATGACGCGCGCCGTCTCCGGGAACCACTGGTCCCAGCAGATCCCGACGCCGATGCGCGCGAAGCGTGTGTTCCACACGCGAAAGCCGGTATCGCCCGGCGAGAAATAATTCTTCTCCTGATAGCCGGGGCCGTTGGGGATGTGCGACTTGCGGTAGAGGCCGAGATTCGTGCCGTCGGCATCGATGATCGCGATGGAATTGAAGTAGGCAGGCCCCGAGCGCTCGAAAAAGCTGATCGGGAGCACCACGCCGAGCTCGCGCGCCACGGCGCTGAAGTGGCGCACGGCGGGATCGTCGGCAACGTCGTGCGCCAGGCCGAGGTGCCGTGCGTCCTGCTCGATGCAGAAGTACGGCGTCTCGAACAGCTCCGGCAGCAGGATGATCTGCGCCCCCTGCGCGGCGGCGGCACGCACCAGCTGCTCCGCGCGGGCGATGTTGCCCCGCGTGTCCCAGCCGCAGGACATCTGCAGGGCCGCGACCGTCACCGGCCGCGCCGGCCTCGAGAAATGCTCCGGGTCGCTCGACATCGCTCACCTCACCTCTTGCGCGCCGCGAGGGACTCGTTCACCTGAGCGGTGATGCGCATCGCGGTTTCGAGCGCCGTGAGCCCGGCCTCCCCGGAGACCACCGGCGCGCGGCCGGTACGAATGCAGTCGAGGAACGAATCGATCTCCGCCTTGAGCGCATCTCCCTGGTCGAGGCTCTGTTCCTCGATGCTGACCGGCAGCTCCCCCGGGGTGCCGCTCGGCGTGCGCTTGCGAATGTGCGTGACGATCTTCTGCTGCAGGTCGAGCGACAGATAGGCGTCGTCCTCGAAAATACGCAGCTTGCGCTCGGTCTTCAGGCTGACGCGCGAGGCGGTGGCATTCGCCACGCAGCCGTTCTCGAAGCGCAGCCGCGCGTTGGCGATGTCGATCTCCTCCGAGAACACCGGGGTGCCGACCGCATCGATGGTGCTGATCGGCGCGCCAACGATCGTCTGCACGATGTCGATGTCGTGGATCATCAGATCGAGCACCACGTTCACGTCGGTGCCGCGCTCGCGGTAGGGCGCGAGCCGGTGGCACTCGACGAAACGCGGCGAGTTGAGATACGGCATGGCAGCCAGGATCGCCGCGTTGAAGCGCTCGAGATGTCCGACCTGGAGGATGCGGCGGGCACGGGCGGCGAGCGCGATCAGCTCGCGCGCCTGGTCTGCGGTCTCGGTGATCGGCTTTTCGACCAGCACGTGCGCGCCGCGCTCGAGAAACTCGCGGGCGATCCGGAAGTGCGCCGGCGTCGGCGTCACGACGCTCACCGCATCCACCGTCCCGAGCAGCTCGCGGTAATCGCCGAGGGCGCGCGTCTTGAGCTCGGCGGCTACCTGGTCGCGGGCCTCCGCGCGCGGATCGACCACCGCGAGCAGCTCGCAGCCCTCGGCCTGCGCGTACTTCTGGGCGTGGAACCGGCCCAGGTAGCCGACCCCGATGACGGCGGCTCTGATTTTCTGCATGAGAACGTTATTATGCCCGCCCGCGCGCCGACGCCCGGACAAATCCATGGCAATCGAGCCCCCCATCGAGCGATCGGAATCGCAGGCGCGCCCCCGCCGCCCCTGGCCCTCCATCGGCCCCTTCACGCGTCTGCAGCGCGAGCTCATCGTGGCCGGTGGCGCGCTGGCGGTCGGGCTGCTCGTGATGCCGTTCCTGATCTGGGCCGGCGGCAATCGCGTGCTCGGGCCCTATACCCACGGCGAGAACCCCAAAGCGGGCCCATGGGCGCTGTTCGCCGATTATGTTGTGGGGCTGGCGCACGGCTCGGCGGTCTTCTGGGTAGTGGCGCTCGGCCCTCTGGCGCTGCTGCTGCTCACGAGGGGGTTTCTCGCCCTGCTGCGCATGGTCCCGGCGCTCAGGCGCGGATGAGCCTGCCCCGCGGGTCGGCAGCGCCTGCCTCAGGCCGGCCAGTAGAGCCACACCACCAGGGCGAACACCGCGACGGTCGCGGCGTGTGCGGCTCCCCGCCAGGGCCGCTCGCGCAGCTGCCCGTAGAAGCTCGCACCCGTTACCGCGGCGAAGGCCGTAAAGACTACGATCGCCCGCACCAGGTGGGAATGCTCCGGGGCGAAGCGCTGCTCGTCCGCGGGAAGCAGCAGAATCACGATCCAGGTCATGATCAGCCCGGTCGCCAGGGCTACCGCCGACCCGGCGAGAATGGCAAGCAAAGCTGTTAAAGGCTTCACGCTGTGAGGACCGCACTTGCGAAAGACGAACGTAAGGCTCTAGCCTACGTGCAGGAGTTTACCGAACCTGTGAGCTGCCCCCCCCGATGACCGACTCCCTGCGCCGTTCCTCTGGCTGGATAACTGCGTGCCTGCTGGCGCTGGCGGCACTCGCGCTTGCCGGCTCCGTACAGGCTCCGGCCAGCCCTTCGCTCCTGCCACCGGGCGCCATAGCCCCGACCGACACCCAGCGCGCCACCGCCCGCAAGATCGGCCGCATCCTCGAGGAGGCCCATTACAGCCACGCGCCGATCGATCACAAGATGTCGGACGTGGTGTTCCAGCGTTACCTCGAGTTCCTCGACCCGCAGCGCAGCTACCTGCTCGCCGCGGACGTCAGCGAATTCTCGGCCTACCGCTTCCAGTTCGACGACATGATCCGCACCGGCAACGTCGACCCGGCGTACCTCATGTTCGCCCGCTTCCAGCAGCGCAACCGGGAGCGCATGCAGTACGCGCTCGGGCTGCTGAAGACCGAGCCCGACTGGACGCTCGATGAGTCGTACGAGTTCGAGCGCCTGCACGCGCCCTGGCCCACGGACCAGGCGCAGCTCGACGACCTGTGGAGACGACGCGTCAAGAACGACGCGCTGTCGCTGATCCTGGCCGGCAAGCAGTGGCCGGAAGCCTCCGACATCCTGCGCAAGCGCTACGAGCGCGTGCTGAAGCGCATCGATCAGGTGACCAGCGAGGACGTGTTCGAGAACCTGATGAATGCCTACGCCCGCGCCTTCGATCCGCACTCGAGCTATTTCTCGCCGCGCAGCTCCGAGGAATACCGCATCCAGATGAGCCTCAACTACGACGGCATCGGCGCCTCGCTCCAGGTGGTCGACGACTACGTCACCATCATGAACATCATCGACGGCGGCCCCGCCGCGGTTGCCGGCACGCTCAAGACCAACGACCGCATCACCGCCGTCGGCCAGGGGCGCGAAGGCGCGCTCACCGACGTCATCGGCTGGCGGCTCGACGACGTGGTGCAGCTGATCCGAGGCAAGGCGGGCACCAGCGTCCGGTTGCAGGTACTGCCGGGTGGCGCCGCGCCCGGAAGCCCCGAGAAGGTGCTGGAGTTCGTGCGCAACAAGATCACGCTCGAGGCCCAGGCCGCCCACAAGGAGGTCAAGACCGTGGCGCGCAACGGTCGCACCTACCGCATCGGCGTCATCACGGTGCCCGGGTTCTATCAGGACGTCGCCGCGCAGAACGCCGGCGACGAGAACTACCGCAGCACCACCCGCGACGTCGCCAAGCTGCTGAAGGAGCTGCGGGCCGAGAACATCGACGGACTGGTGCTCGACCTGCGTGGCGACGGCGGCGGCTACCTGCCGGAGGCGACCGCGCTCACAGGGCTCTTCATCAACCACGGGCCGGTGGTGCAGCTGCGCGACACCTCCGGAAGGCTCGAGGTACTCGACGACCCGGAGAACGCGCCGGCCTACGACGGACCGCTGGTCGTGCTGGTCGACCGCATGAGCGCCTCGGCGTCCGAGATCTTCGCCGGCGCGATACAGGACTATCACCGCGGGCTGATCCTCGGGCAGACGACCTTCGGCAAGGGCACGGTGCAGAACCTGGTGCCGCTCGATCGCTGGTCGAAGGAGCCCGTCAACGGCCAGCTGACCGTCACCATCGGCAAGTTCTACCGCGTGACTGGCGAGAGCACGCAGCACCGGGGCGTCGAGCCGGATATCCCGCTCGCCTCGGCGCTCGATACCAAGGAACTGGGCGAGAGCGCGCTCGAGTCGTCGCTCCCGTGGGACCGCATCGCCGGCGTACCCTTCAAGACGAGCACCGCGCCGGCCGGCGGGCCGAGCGTGGCGACGCTCGCCTCGGCGGAGGACGTGCGCGCGCAGCACGATCCGGACTATCGCTGGCTGCTGTCGGACATCGCCGCCATCGACAACCTGCGCGAGCAGCACAGCGTGTCGCTGAACCTAAAGGTGCGGCGCGAGGAGCGGGCTCGTGAGGACAAGGAGCGGCTCGAGCGCGAGAACAGCCGCCGTGCCGCCAAGAATCTGCCGCCGCTGAAGAGCGTGGCGGATCTCGACAAGGCCAAGGATGAGCAGCCCGACGTGATGCTCGATCAGGCCGCGCAGATCATGACCGACATCGTGGCCGTGCGGCCCGGCCCGCCGCAGAAGACCGCCCGCGCCGGGTAATCAGCGCAGCAGCACCCTGAACAGATCCCAGGTGTCCTCGGCGAGCACGTTGGGGACGTGCGGCACCGCCTCCGCCGCCGCCGCGAGCGAGTCGCTGGTCGGGCAGGTATCGGTGGCGCCGCGATAGCTCACCGCGGGCTTGAGTCGTTCGGTGTGCGCTCGGATCTCCTCGGTGAGCCCCACGCGGCTCTCCAGCAGCCGCTGCGCGCGGCTGATCTGAGCCATCAGCAGGACGCACTCCTTCGGCGATCCGTAGACATCGGCCGCCGACCGCCGGCCGGTGGCCTCGCGCGCCATCGTCAGCAACGGCTCCTGGATCACGTGCAGCCGCGCGCACAGCACTTCCGCATAGGCGATGGCTGCGAGATTGATGGCGCGGCGAGCATCGAGCGACAGGCCCGGAAACCCCGGCAGCTCCTCGAGATTGACCGACTCGAGCTCGCGCTGCTTGTCGGTGAAGGCGGCGCTCGCCGCCGCGGCTGCCGCCTGCGCGCCGTGCAGGCGGCGCTCGACGGACCTGCGCTTGAAGTAGTGCCAGAAGCGCGTCAGCTTTACGAGCTCGCTCTCGAGGCTCGCGACCAGGGCGGCGGCTTCCTCGCTCAGGGCGTGGGCCGCGGCCACCTGACTCTCGGCAGCCTGGCGGCGTGCGAACTGCTGGCGATTGTGGAGCGCGAGGTGGAGCTTCCTCTCACGCTCGTCCTGCTGGCGCGACAGGTCGGTGACGAACTGCTGGATGAGCTCGCGCCCGCTCTGCCACAGGCGGCGCAGCTGATAGAAGGTCAGCGTTGCATAGGCCGTGTCGTTGCTGCTGAGACGCGCCTCGAGCTCGGCCAGCATGTCCTGGGCGCGCTGCGTGGCCGCCTCCTGCTGCTTGACGAGATCCTTGAGGCGGTAAGTCTCCTCCTCCAGCCCGCCATAGGCCTTCTTGAGCTCGGCACGATTGCGGAACAGCTCGATGACCCGATGCTCGGGATCGGGCGTGGCGCGTTCGGGGCGCAGGTTGAGCTTGAGGAATCCGAGTTGCCGCAAAGCGTTCATGAGAAGTCGGGCGGGCGACCGCCCCTTCTCATGCGCCGGCGGTGAGCCTTGTGCGGGATGAGAAGCGATGACCTCGCTCCACGCAGTATTCCAGCCACTTGTTTAACATCACGTTGCGTGCCCAGCGCTGATCCAGTTCACGCTCCGCGCGGGTACGCAGCAGCTTCAGTACCGGCTGGCTGTGAATCGCCGCCCACTGCTGCGCCTCGACCAGGTGCGCGTCGTGGTAGATGCGCAGCCGCATGTCCGGATAGCGGTCCGCGCCCTCGGGCTCGGGCAGCAAGTAGCTCAACGCGAGGGTGCTCGTGTAGGGCGAGCGCTCCGTCACGGTGAGAACGAGATCACAGTCCCCGGCGACGCACGAGCGGTGGCTGCCCGCCAGAGCGGCGAGCTCCCCCGCCAGCCATCCGAGGCGGATGAAGTTGCTCTCGTACAGTCCCATGAGCGCGACGAAGCTGCGCGGCCGGGCGCGCCATGAGACACGAGTCAGTGTGTCGTTCGCGAGCACGCCCCGACTATAGCGCTTCAATGCCGCTGCGCAAGCCGATGAGTGCGCGATTTTGTCGCCGCTGCACGACCGCAGGCTCTTGCAAATTCCGTGCGACGCGGCGTGACGCGTTACTCAGGGACGCAAACGCCGCTCGATTCCGGTAGTGTTGAGAATCCGGCTGGCAATCTCCTCGATCGAGCGCTCGGTCGTCTCGAGCGAGGGGATCGCATAGCGCGCGAACAGTGCCTCGGCCGCGCGCAGCTCGTATTGCACCTGTGCCCGCGAGGCGTAGCGGCTCTCCGGGCGGCGCTCGGCGCGGATCTGCTGCAGCCGCTCGGGCTTGATCGTGAGCGCGTACAGCTTGGTGCGATACGGCTCGAGCCGCGCCGGCAGCTTGCCGCTCTCGAGATCATCCTCGGTGAGCGGATAGTTAGCCGCGAACACCCCGTATTGCAGCGCCATGTACACGCAGGTCGGCGTCTTGCCGACGCGCGAGACTCCGACCAGCACCACGTCAGCGTGCGCATAGTCGCCGCCGGTGCCGTCGTCGTTGTGGAGCGCGAAGTTGGTGGCGTTGATGCGCGTGGTGTAGGCGGCGAGATCGGCCATGCCGTGCGCCCGCCCGGCGCGGTGCGTCGAGCGCATGCCGAGCTCGCGCTCCAGCGGGCCGACGAAGGCGGCGAAGAAATCCAGGAACAGGCCGTTGGCGCCGGCGACGATGTCGCGCAGCTCGTCCTGCACCAGAGTGCTGAACACGATCGGCTTCAGGCCCTCCTCGGCGGCGGCGCGGTCGATGCGCCGGACCACCTCCTGCGCCTTGTCAATGCTCGACACAAATGGCAAAGTCACTGCGCGAAATTCCACGCCCTCGAACTGGGTCATGAGACTGTGGCCCATCGTCTCGGCGGTCACGCCGGTCTGGTCCGAAACGAAGAAGATGGTTCGACGGCTCATGGCTTTGCCAGTGTTTCACCGCAAGCGCAGCGGAGCAAGCGTTTGAACGCCTACGTGATCCCTTTCGAGCGCGTGAGTCTGCGCGAGGTCGAGACCGTCGGCGGCAAGAACGCCTCGCTCGGAGAGATGATCGGCGCGCTCGCCAAGCTCGGAGTACGCGTGCCGGGCGGCTTCGCCACCACCGCGCAGGCCTACCGGGAGTTCCTCGCGCAGGGTGGACTCGATGCGCGCATCCGCGCCGAGCTCGCCACTCTCGACGTCGACGACGTAGTGAAGCTCGCCGCCGTCGGCGCCCGCATCCGCGAGTGGATCCTGGCGACGCCCTTCAGCGCGCCGCTCGCCGCGGCGGTGAGCGCGGAGCTCGAGCGCATGAGCGGCGGGCGCGAGGTGGCGGTCGCGGTGCGCTCCTCGGCCACCGCCGAGGATCTGCCGGACGCCTCCTTCGCCGGGCAGCAGGAGACCTTCCTCAACGTGAGCGGCGAGGCCGCGGTGCTCGAGGCCATGCACCGGGTGTTCGCCTCGCTGTTCAACGACCGCGCGATCGCCTACCGCGTGCACCAGGGCTACGACCACGGCGCCGTGGCGCTGTCGGCCGGCGTGCAGCACATGGTGCGCAGCGATCTCGGCGCGAGCGGCGTCATGTTCACCCTCGATACGGACTCGGGCTTCCGCGACGTGGTGTTCATCACGGCCGCGTGGGGGCTGGGGGAGACCGTGGTGCAGGGCGCGGTCAACCCGGATGAGTTCTACGTGTACAAGCCGGCGTTGCGTGCCGGCAAGTACGCCATCGTGCGGCGCAATCTGGGCGGCAAGGCGCTGAAGATGGTGCTCGCGCCGGCCGGCAGCGCGGCCCGCGTCGCGACCGTGGAGGTCGCGGAGGCCGACCGCCAGCGCTTCTGCCTGAGCGACGCCGACCTCGAGACGCTCGCCCGCCAGGCGCTCGTCATCGAGGGGCATTACGGCCGGCCGATGGACATCGAGTGGGGCAAGGACGGGGCCAGCGGCGAGATCTTCATCCTGCAGGCGCGCCCCGAGACGGTGCAGAGCCGCGCCGGCCGCACCATCCAGCGTTACACCCTCAAGGGCCGCTCGCGCGAGCTCGCGAGCGGCCGCAGCATCGGCCAGCGCATCGGCGCAGGTCCCGCGCGCGTCATCCGCGACGTGAGCGAGATCGCCCGGGTGCAGTCGGGCGATGTGCTGGTGGCGGACATCACCGATCCGGACTGGGAGCCGGTGATGAAGCGCGCCGCGGCGATCGTCACCAACCGCGGCGGCCGCACCTGCCACGCGGCCATCATCGCCCGCGAGCTCGGGATCCCGGCGGTGGTCGGCTGCGGCGATGCGACGCAGCGCATCCGCGACGGCCAGCCGGTCACGGTGTCGTGCGCCGAGGGCGACACCGGACACGTCTACGAGGGGCTGCTCGAGTTCGAGCGCAAGCAGATCGAGCTCGACTCGCTGCCGAAGATCCCCGTCAAGATCATGATGAACGTCGGCAATCCCGACCGCGCCTTCGACTTCGCCGGCATTCCCAACCATGGCGTGGGCCTCGCGCGCCTCGAGTTCATCATCAACCGCATGATCGGCGTGCACCCGCGCGCGCTGCTCGAGTTCGAGCGGCTCGACGGCGAGCTGCAGCAGCAGATCCGCGTGCAGATGGCCGGTTACTCCGACCCGGTCGGCTTCTACGTCGAGAAGCTCGCCGAAGGCATCGCGCAGATCGCCGCGGCCTTCGCCCCGGAGCAGGTCATCGTGCGTCTGTCCGACTTCAAGTCGAACGAGTACGCCAATCTCATCGGCGGCGAGCGCTACGAGCCGCACGAGGAGAACCCGATGCTCGGCTTCCGTGGCGCCGCGCGCTACACGGACGAGAGCTTCCGCCCCTGCTTCGAGCTCGAGTGCCGCGCGCTCAAGCGGGTACGCGACACCATGGGACTCACGAACGTCGCGGTGATGGTGCCGTTCGTCAGGAGCGTGGCCGAGGGGCGCCAGGCCGTCGAGCTGCTCGCTGCCAACGGCCTGAAGCGCGGCGTCGACGGCCTGCAGGTCATCATGATGTGCGAGCTGCCGACCAACGCGCTGCTCGCCGAGGAGTACCTCGAGCACTTCGACGGCATGTCGATCGGCTCGAACGACATGACGCAGCTCACTCTCGGCGTCGATCGCGACTCGGCGATCGTGGCGCGGCTCTTCGACGAGCGCGACGCCGCGGTGAAGCGGCTGCTCGCCATGGCGATCACCGCCTGCCGCAAGCGCGGCAAGTACGTCGGCATCTGCGGGCAGGGGCCGTCGGATTACCCCGAGCTCGCGCGCTGGCTGGTCGAGCAGGGTATCGAGAGCATGTCGCTGAATCCCGATACCGTGATCGAGACCTGGATGTTCCTGGCGCAGCACCCTGCCAGTTGACTGGAAAAATCGCCTGCGGCGATTTTTCGCACATCAGCTTCCTCAGATGCGGGACCGGTCGCGTATGCGCGCCTCGGCGGCGGCGCGCTCATTGTCGTCGAACGGCTCCACTTCGACGTGCTCGATCGTGGCTGGGTCGAGGCAGCGCACGTTGACGCTGTAGCCGTCGGGGTTCGATCGCGGCACGTAGAAGGACTTCACGCCGCAGCGGCGGCAGAACAGGTGGCGCGCGGTACCGGTATTGAAGCGGTACTCGCTCAAGTCTTCGGCGCCGCGCAGCAGGCGGAAACGCGTGCGCGGCACGATCAGGTGCTGATAGCCGCTCATGCGGCAGATCGAGCAGTTGCAGTCGCTCGCCGTCAGTCGCGCCGGCGCGTCCACCTCGAATGCGACCGCGCCGCAGTGGCAACCGCCCCGATGGGTCACCAGACTCACGCGCCCGCCGTCCCGGCCCAGGCGGGCGCCAGCAGCCGCGCGCGGTAGTGACGCAACTCGCGGATCGACTCGTGGATGTCGGCGTGCGCGAGGTGCGTGCCCTGCTTGACGAAGCTGTCGGCGACCGCCGGCGCCCAGCGGCGCGCCAGCTCCTTGAGCGTGCTCACGTCGAGATTGCGATAGTGGAAGAAGCGCTCGAGCTCGGGCATGTGGCGCGCCAGAAAGCGCCGGTCCTGGCAGATGCTGTTGCCGCACATGGGCGAGCTGCCGGCGGTGACCAGGGAGCCGAGGAATTCGAGGGTCCGCTGCTCGGCCTCGCCGACGCCGACACGGCTGGCGCGCACCCGCGCCAGCAGTCCGGAGGAGCCGTGCTGGCGCTGGTTCCAGTCGTCCATGCGCGCGAGCACCTCCTCGGGCTGATGGATCGCCAGCACCGGCCCGTCGGCCAGCACCGTCAGCTCCTTGTCGGTGACGACCGTGGCGATCTCGATGATCGAGTCGGAGTCGGGCTTCAGCCCGGTCATCTCGAGATCGATCCAGATCAGGTAGTCCGCGCTCGGCATGTGGCGTCGGTGGTGGTAGCGTGTCGCTTCGGTGCGCGACCGAATGCAACGAGTGTAACAGACGCCCCGCGGCGTCCCCCCATGAGCGAGACAGTCGAGGCACGTGTAGTCGCCACCTTCGGCCGTCACATGACGGTGCGCGATGCCGCCGGACGGCGGCTGCGCGCCCGCCCCTTCGGCCGCTCCGTCACGGTCGTGTGCGGCGATGAGGTGCGCTGCCGCGCCGACCCGCGCCACGATGAACTGCACGTCGTCGAGATACTGCCCCGGCACGGCGCCCTGTACCGCACGAACGCGCGCGGCCACGCCGAGCCCGTGGTGGCAAACCTCTCGCACCTGCTCGTGGTGCTCGCGCCCGTGCCGGTGCCGGATCTCTTCGTCGTCGACCGCTACCTGGCCGCGGCGGCCTCCGCAAACATCGCGGCGACTCTGGTAGTGAACAAGGAGGAGCTGGGAGTCGATGCGGCTCTTGCGGCCGGCCTCGCGGCCTACGCCGCGGCCGGCTACACCACGCTGCGCTGCTCGGCGCAGAGCGGCGCGGGGAGCGAGGCGCTGCTCGAAGCGCTGCCCCCAGGCGCCGTCGCGGCGCTCGTCGGGCAGTCGGGCGTCGGCAAGTCATCGCTCATCGCGCGACTCCTCCCCGGAGAGCAGATCGCGATCGGCGAATTGGTGCGCGAGGAGGAAGGGCGCCACACCACGACCGCGGCGCGACTCTTCGATCTGCCGGGAGAGCGCGCCCTCATCGACTCGCCGGGGGTGCGCGACTTTGCGCCCGCGCTCGAGAGCCTCGAGCCGCGCAGCCTCGGCTTCGTGGAGGTCGAACGCCTCGCCAGCGAGTGCCGCTTCCTCGACTGCCGGCACATGCGCGAGCCCGGCTGCGCGGTGCGCGCGGCGGCCGAGGCTGGCGCGCTGCACGCGCGGCGCTACGAAAGCTACCGGCGCCTGCGCCGGTTGGGTGAGGACTTGAGCGCCGCGCGCGGTCCCGGGCGCAAGCGCTAGACGGATTGCCGGCCCGCGAGGGCGTGCGCCAGCGTACCCCCGTCGACGTACTCGAGCTCGCCGCCGACCGGAACACCATAGGCGATGCGGCTCGCGCGAATGCCGCGCCGTGCCGCGAGCTCACCCAGGTAGTGGGCGGTGGCCTCGCCCTCGACCGTTGAGTTGGTGGCAAGGATGAGCTCGCGGACGCTCCCCTCGTCGAGGATCGACTCGAGCTCGCGCAAGCCGAGCTGCTCCGGCCCGATCCCGTCGAGCGGCGAGAGGTGGCCCATGAGGACGAAGTAACGACCGCGGTAGCTGCCCGACGACTCGATCGCCACGACGTCGGCCGGGGATTCGACCGCGCAGAGGAGCGCGCTCTCGCGCTGCGCGGCGGCGCAGATCGAGCACAGCTCGGCCTCCGTGAGCATGCGGCAGCGCCGGCAGCGCACCACGGACTCGAGCGCCTCATCGAGCGCGCTCGCCAGGGCGCGTGCCCCGGGGCGGCCCTCCTGCAGCAGGTGGAACGCCATGCGCTGGGCGGTCTTCGGTCCGACTCCCGGCAGGGTGCGGAGCGCCTCGATGAGCTGCGTCAGATGCGGCGAGTGCTTCATCACCTAGAACGGCAGCTTCATCCCCGGCGGGAGCGAGAGGCCGGCGGTGAGATGGCTCATCTTCTCCTGGACGCGCGCCTCGACCTTGTGCACGGCGTCGTTGGCCGCCGCCGCGATCAGGTCCTCGAGCATCTCCCGGTCCTCTCCCGCGACCGCCGCCTCGATCTGCACCCGCTTCACCTCGTGGCGGCCGTTCATGGTGATGCGGACCATGCCGCCGCCGGCCTCGCCGACCACCTCGAGGCTGGCGATCTCGGCCTGGGCCTTCTGCATATTGGCCTGCATCGCCTGAACCTGCTTCATCATGTTGTTGAAGTTGCCAGCCATAAGCAAAGCCCGTCAGGCGCCATGCGCCAGGTCAGAAGTCACGCTCATTTTACCGGTCGCACCGTATCCGGCAGTACCGTCGCGCCGAAGCGTTCGCGCAGACCCTGCACGCCCGGGTCCGCCTCGAAGGAGCGCCGCGCCGCGGTGAGCTCCTGCTGCGAGACGCGCTGCGCCAGGAGCGCCGGCGTCTCACCGCCCGCCGCCCCGCTCGATTGGAACTCGAGGCGCAGCGGTGCGCCGAAGTAGCGCGACAGCGCCTGCGTCAGCTTCTCTTCCTGCGCCGCGGTGCGCAGCTGCTGATTGTGCGGGTCGAGCGCGAGGCGCACGACGGCACCCTGGCGCGAGACGAACGCGCAGTGGCTGGCGAGCTGGCGGGCCGCTCCGGCGAGCTCGAGTGCGTTCACGATCGCGGGCCAGGACTCGGGCGTTGGGGCGAGCGCAGCTTCTCCCGGGGCCGAAGGCGGCGTGGCGGCGGTGCGTGCGCCCTCGGCCGGCCGCGTCCGCGGTGGTGCGCCGGTGACCTCGCCGCGCCCCGCGGCGGGCGCGCGGGGAACGCCGCTGCGCCCGACCTCAGGCGCACGGGGAACATCGCTGCGACCGAGCTCAGGCGCACGGGCCGGCCGGAAGGCGATCATGCGCAGCAGCGTCATCTCGAAGCCAGTGCGCGGGTCGGGAGCGAGCGGCAGATCGCGCTTGCCGGTGATCGCCGCCTGGTAGAAGAGCTGCACGTCCTCGGGCGTGAGCGCGCGCGCGAGCCGCTCGATCACCTCCGCAGCGAACACCTCGTCGCCCTCGTAGTCCTCGACGGCCTGGCGCAGCCCGACGCGCACCAGCAGGCCCGCGAGCTCATCGAGCAGCTGCGCGTAGTCGGGCGCGAACTGCTCGAGCGCCGCGACGCCCTTGAGCAGCTCGGCGGGCTCGAGGGTCGCCAGGAGCTCGGCGATGCGCACCACGTGGTCGCGCGCCACCGTACCGAGCATCGCCCGCGCCTCGCTCTCGCCGGCACGGCCACCGCCGAAGGCGATCAGCTGATCGAGCAGCGAGAGCGCGTCGCGCATGCTGCCGTCGGCGGCCTGCGCCACGAGCTTCAGTCCCGCCTCCTCGCAGGCGATGCCCTCCTCGCCGAGGATGTGGCGCAGGTGGGCGGTGATCTCCGCGACCGGCAGACGCTTCAGGTTGAATTGCAGGCAGCGCGACAGCACGGTCATCGGCAGCTTCTGCGGGTCGGTGGTGGCCAGCAGGAACTTGACGTGCGGCGGCGGCTCCTCGAGCGTCTTCAGCAGCGCATTGAAGGAATGCGCCGACAGCATGTGTACCTCGTCGACGAGATACACCTTGAAGCGGCCGCGCGCGGGCGTGTATTGCACGTTGTCGAGGAGCTCGCGGGTGTCGTCGACTTTGGTGCGCGAGGCGGCATCGACCTCGATCAGGTCGACGAAGCGCCCGGCGTCTATCTCGCGGCATGCAGCACACACGCCGCAGGGCTCGGCTGTTACACCGGTCTCGCAGTTGAGACACTTGGCGAGGATGCGCGCGATCGTGGTCTTGCCCACCCCGCGCGTACCCGTGAACAGGAACGCGTGATGGAGGCGTCCGGTGCCGAGCGCGTTGACGAGCGCACGGCGCACGTGCTCCTGTCCGATCAGCTCGGAGAACCTCTTCGGACGCCATTTGCGCGCCAGCGCGGTGTAGCTCATGTGTCATCCAGGGCCAGTGGAGGCGGCCCGCACCAGCTTAACCTCCGGCACCCGACATCGCCGCTGCCGCTGCTGCCTTCCGGCCCTGACGGGATTCACGACTGGTCGTCGCGGAGAAGCCAATGCGGGCCACCACATTCTCGCAACGGACGCGAGTCTGGCGGAGAGGGTGGGATTCGAACCCACGAACACCGGTGAAGATGTTACTGGAATTCCAGTCCAGCGCCTTCGACCGCTCGGCCACCTCTCCGATCAATGACCTACGACCGACTCCTCGAAAGGGCTCAAGTCGAGCCACGCCTCAAAAAAGGCGGCGAATGATAATGCATGACGGCGGGAGGCGCACCCCACCCCGCGGCCGCGCCGTGCGCGCCCCCTCAGGCCTGCGGCGCCTTCGGCACCTTATAGGGTGGCGGCTCGTCCAGGCAGGGCTCGTGCCCCTTGCGCGGCGGCGGCGGCGGCTCGTTGAGCGGGGGCAGGTGCAGCGCATTGGTCGCATCGGGCGGATCCATCCCCGGCGGAATCTTCAGCGGCGCGATGCTGGTCGCCTCCATGTAGGCCTGCTTCTTGTGGCAGGAATAGGTGTAGTTCTTGAACGGATTGCAGCCCGCCGCGGTCAGCAGCAAGGGCGCGAGCCACAGGAACGCTCTCGCCGCCCTCATTCAGAAAGTCTCATCGTCCGCATTCTCAACTCCATCAGCTCAGGTGAGCGCCCCGGCGGCGCGCAGCGCTGCCCGCACGGTCGCGTGATGCGCCTCCGACAGCGGCGTCAGCGGCAATCTTAGCGCACCCCCCATCAGTCCCATCTGCGCCAGTGCCCACTTCACCGGGATCGGATTCGACTCGACGAACAGCTCCCGGTGCAGGCCGGCGAGCGGCGCGTCGAGCTCGCGCGCCCTGGTCGCATCGGCGGCGAGCGCCGCGGCCACCATCTCTGACATCGCGCGCGGCGCCACGTTCGCCGTGACCGAGATCACCCCGCGCGCACCGCCCCCGATCGCCTCGCGCGCGGTCGCGTCGTCGCCGCTCAGGACGACGAAGCCCCGGGTCGCCGCATCGACCAGCTCACGCACCCGCCCGGTCTCGGGCAGCGCCTCCTTCACTCCGACGATGCGTGCGACCCGCGAGAGGCGCGCGACCGTCGCCGGCTTCATGTCGACCGCCGTGCGCGAGGGTACGTTGTAGAGCACGATCGGCTTGCGCGCGGCGGCCGCGGCCGCCGCGAAGTGCTGGTACAGACCCTCCTGGGTCGGACGGTTATAGGCCGGCGTGACCAGCAGCAGCCCGTCGATCGGCAGCTCCGACAGCCAGCGGACGCGCTCCACCGTCGCCGACGTGCTGCTGGTACCCGCCCCGACGATCACCGCGAGCCGTCCGCGCAGCCGCTCGCAGGCGCGCAGCGCCAGCTCGCGCAGCTCCAACTCGCGCAGTGTCGCCGACTCGCCGGTCGTGCCGCCGACCACGACACCGCTCGTGCCGTTCTCCGCATGGAAATCGAGCAGCCGTGCCCAGGCATCCAGGTCGACGGCGCCGTCGGGGCGCATGGGGGTGACGATGGCAACCAGGCTGCCGGAGAAGGACATGATGCTTTCAGCAGAAGACGAGAAAGCCGCGGATGGTACGAGCGGGACTCCCGCGGAGGCAAGCCTCACGGAGCCCGCGCGATGCCGGAGGTCGCAACGGACCGGCGCTCCCGGTACACTCGGGACCGCAGGCCGGCAAAAGCACACCGCCACGTACAGATGAAGCAGCACCTGGCCGTTTCGGCGATCGGAAGCGACCGAACGGGGATGGTCCACGAGCTGACCCGCGTCATCAGCGAGTCCGGCGGCAATATAAGCGAGAGCCGCATGGCGAACCTCGGCACCGAGTTCGCGATGCTGCTGCTGGTCTCGGGCAACTGGCACGCGCTCGCCAAGCTCGAAACCGAGCTGAAGCGCCTCGCCGAGACCAGCAACCTCAGCATCCATCTGCGCCGCACCGAGCCGCGCGCGCCGCGCACCGACATGCTGCCGTACTCGATCGACGTGGTGTGCCTCGACCAGTCGGGCATCGTGTCGGGGCTGGCGGGATTCTTCGCCACACGCGGCATCGACATCGCCGAGGTCTCGACGCGCAGCTATCCCGCCGCGCACACCGGTGCGCCCATGTTCGCGGTGCAGATGATCGTCAACGTGCCGAGCCGCATCCACGTCGCGCACCTGCGCGAGGAGTTCATGGAGTTCTGCGACTCGCTCAACCTCGACGCCATTCTCGAACCGGTCAAGTCCTGAAAGAGATGCGAGAGATCACGACGGGGAGCAAGGTGCCGGACTTTTCCCTGCCCGCGACGGGCGGCGGCACGTGGAGACTGAAGGACGCAGCGGGCAGGAAGCTGGTGATCTATTTCTATCCGCGCGACCTGACCCCGGGCTGCACGCGCGAGGCGCAGGATTTCCGCGACTCGTACCGGGCCTTCCGCAAGGCAGGTGTCGAGGTAGTCGGAGTGTCGCGCGATTCCGTCGCCTCGCACGACAAGTTCGCGAGCAAAGAATCGCTCCCCTTCCCGCTGCTCGCCGACAGCGACGAGCGCGTATGCCGGCTGTTCGACGTCATCAAACCGAAAAGCCTTTACGGCAGAAAGTACCTCGGCGTCGAGCGCAGCACCTTCCTGCTGGATGGCACGGGGGTGTTGCGGCAGGTATGGCGCAAGGTGAAGGTGCCCGGTCACGCGGAGGTAGTGCTTGAAGCAGCGCGGAGTCTATGAACCCGGTCCCACGGCGGCCTCGGGCGAGGCGCGCGCAGTGAAAGGCAGGCCGCGCGGGGGGCGGCGCCTGTTCGTGCTCGACACCAACGTGCTCATGCACGACCCGACCGCAATCTTCCGCTTCGAAGAGCACGACGTGTACCTGCCGATGGTGGTGCTCGAGGAGCTCGACGCGCACAAAAAGGGCCTCTCGGAGGCCTCGCGCAACGTGCGCCAGGTGAGCCGCTTCCTCGACGACATGATGCGCGATGCCACCAAGGGGCAGATCGACCTCGGGCTCAAGCTCCCGAGCGGCTATTCCGGCAACCACGGCAAGCGCCCCTCCAGCGGGCGCCTCTTCTTCCAGACGCGTCAGCTCACCAGTGCGCTGCCCGAGAGCCTGCCCGGCCAGAACGGCGACAACGCCATCCTGGCGCAGACACTCGCGCTGCAGAACGAGCACCCCGAGGCGCGCGTGATCCTGGTGTCGAAAGACATCAACCTGCGCATCAAGGCCGCGGTCCTGGGCGTGCACGCCGAGGACTACTACAGCGACAAGACGCTCGAGGACAGCGATGTCCTCTACAGCGGCATGACGGCGCTGCCGGTCGACTTCTGGGAGCGGCACGGCAAGGACATGCGTTCGTGGAAAGAGGCCGACCGCACCTTCTACGAGATCACCGGCCCCGCGGTGCGCGAATGGCACCCGAACCAGGGCGTGTTCGAGGACACCCAGGCGGGCATCGAGGGCATCGCGCGCAAGATCAGCGGCGACACCGCTACCATCGAGCTCACCCGCGACTATCGCAACGAGCGCCACAACGTCTGGGGAGTCACCGCGCGCAACCGCGAGCAGAACTTCGCGCTGAACCTCCTCATGGACCCGGAGATCGACTTCGTGTCGGTGCTCGGGCCCGCCGGCACCGGCAAGACGCTGCTGGCGCTCGCCGCCGGTCTCATGCAGACGCTCGAGACCAACCGCTTCGTCGAGATCATCATGACGCGCGTGACCATCCCGCTCGGCGAGGACATCGGCTTCCTGCCGGGAACCGAGGAGGAGAAGATGGAGCCGTGGATGGGCGCGCTCATGGACAACCTCGAGGTGCTCACCGGCTCGCAGGAGGGCGGCAACTGGGGTCGGGCCGCGACCAACGACCTGCTGCGCAACCGTATCAAGATCCGCTCGCTGAACTTCATGCGCGGCCGGACCTTCCTCAACCGCTTCCTGATCCTCGACGAGGCGCAGAACCTCACGCCCAAGCAGATGAAGGCGCTGATCACGCGCGCCGGACCCGGAACCAAGCTCGCCTGCCTCGGCAACATCGCGCAGATCGACACGCCCTATCTCACCGAGATGACCTCGGGCCTCACCTATGCCGTGAACCGTTTCCGCGGCTGGGCGCACTCCGGGCACGTGACGCTGGTGCGCGGCGAACGCTCGCGCCTCGCGGATTTCGCCTCGGACATTCTTTGAGGGCGCCGACGGCGGGCCGCCGCCAAAGTCGGCCCACGGGCGCCGCAATCGGTGTACGCTTGGGAGTGCCTTAACGAGGCTGGCGGGACGCCCTTTGTAAGCGTCTGTAAATCCTCGGAAACTTGCCGGTTCCGATCGCGGTCAAAACAGGTCCATGCGTCCTCTCCTGACCCTCCTGCTGAGCGCCCTCCTCGCCTCGGCGGCCGTGAGCTTCGCCGGCGAGCCGCCGATGCCGAGTACGCGCGTGCTCGCCGGGCCGACCGCCGGCTCGGACCTGCCGGACCTGGGCAGCCCCGCGGAGACCGCCCTCTCGAAGAGCGATGAGTTCCGGCTCGGCGCCATGGTGGCCAAGGAGCTGCGCGACCAGAACGTGCTGCTCGAGGACCCGGAGGTCAACGAGTACATCAACGACATCGGCAAGCGCATCGCCTCGCAGAGCGAGATGGGTGGCGAGTACTTCCACTACTTCATCGTCAAGGACCACACCATCAACGCCTTCGCCGTGAGCGGCGGCTATGTGTTCTTCTACGCCGGCCTGGTGCTCGCCAGCGAGAACGAGTCGCAGCTCGCGGGCGTCATCGCCCACGAGACCGCGCACATCACCCAGCACCACATCGCACGCATGCTCGCCGACCAGTCGCGGCAGAGCCTCACCACCGCGGCCGCCATGATCGGCGCGATCCTGCTCGGAGCGCTCGGCGGGGGCGGCCAGGCGGTCGAGGGAGGAATCGTCGCGGCGCAGGGTATGGCGGCCCAGCATCAGATCAACTTCACGCGCGACAACGAGTGGGAAGCCGACCGGGTCGGCATCGGCTACCTCGCGGGCGCAGGCTTCGATCCCTACGGCATGGGCTCGATGTTCGAGGCCATGGCGCGCCACACGGGGCTCGCCCAGACCTACATCCCGGCGATGCTGATCGACCACCCGGTGGACTCGGAGCGCGAGGCCGAGCAGCGCGCGCGCGCGGCGCAGTTCCCGCCCCGCAAGGGCCAGGACTCCCTCAGCTACGGGCTGATCCGGGAGCGGGTGCGGGTGCTGACCGCCGTGGGCGACACCGACCTGGCCGATGAGTACCGGCATAAGATCGCCAACGGCGGCGACAACATGGAGAACCAGTACGGACTGGCGCTCGCGCTGATGAATACCGATCACGCCGGCGCCGAGAGGGCCGCAGCGATCCTCGCTCACCTGGTGCAGCAGCACGAGGGACTGACGGTGCTGTACCCGGCCCTCGGCCAGGCGCAGGCCAAGGCCGGCCACGTGAGCGAAGCGCTCGCGACCTTTGCGCGCGCCGAGACGCTCTTCCCCCGCAACGTGCCGGTGACCGTGCGCTACGCCGAGACGCTCATGGCCGCGGGCCGCCCGGGCGAGGCGCACCTCATGCTGCTCGATCTGTTCAACATCGTGCCGCCGACCCCCGACCAGATTCGTCTCACCGCGCTCGCGGCCAGCGCCGCCGCCGATCCGGGCGATGCGTACTACTACATGGGCGAGTACCAGCTGGCCAACGGCGACCTGCTGCTCGCCGTACAGCAATATCAGCTGGCGCTCGCTTCTCCGCACATCTCTTCGATCCAGCGCTCGCGCTACCGCGCGCGACTCGACGAGGTACGTGAGTTCTTGATCAGCACCCGCAAGCCGCGGCTCTCCGACAACGGCGACCAGGGACAGGGCCAGGGGCGCGGCGGCGGGCGCGGGCACTGACCGCATACGGTCGAGGCATTCTCGGTCCCTCTGAGCGCGCGCGCGTCGCTGCTACAATGCCGGCCGGTCCCCGCTCCACCGGTGCCATGCAAGCCACGATGCGCGTCTCCCTGGCGGGGCTCCTCCTGTTGCTCGCCGCCTGCGCCAGCCAGGCGCCGACCCGCAGCGACCCGCGCGATCCCTGGGAGCGGATGAACCGCGCCACCTATACCTTCAACGACAAATTCGACAAGGCCATCGCCCGGCCGGTGGCGCGCGGTTACCGCGCCGGCGTCCCGCACGTCGTGCAGACCGGCATCCGCAACGTGTTCGACAACGTCGACACGACCATCACGATGCTGAACGACCTGCTGCAGGGCGAGTTCACGCCCTTCATGCACGATACCAGCCGCCTGCTCGTCAACACGGTCATCGGCCTCGGCGGGCTGCTCGATCCTGCGACCGCGATGGGAATCGACAAGAACGACCGCGATCTCGGCCAGACGTTCGGTAAGTGGGGCGTGCGCCCGGGACCGTACCTCATGTTGCCGTTCCTCGGACCGAGCGACGTGCGCGATGCCTTCGGCCGCCTGGGCGATGCCTTCAGCACGCCGCGCAGCTACATCGCCAACAAATACTGGAACTATGGGTCCTGGCTGCTCGAGAAGGTCGACACGCGCTCGCGGCTGCTCGACACCGACCAGCTGATCGCCAAGGCCTACGATCCGTACGCGTTCCTGCGCAACGCATACCTGCAGAACCGCCAGTTCAAGGTGCGCGGCGCAACCTCGCACAACGAGGAAGAGGAGGAGCAGAAGATGCTCGAGGAATCGGGTGTCGAGCCCTCCCCGCAAGCGCCGAAAGAGCCCGAGGAGCAGCCCCCGGCGACCCCGCCGCCAAAGTAGGCGCCCGGGTGCGCGCGGCGCGCCTAGACCCCTCGTTCGATGAGCTCGCTCACCTCGCTGATGCGCGCCAGCGTCGCCAGCCCCTGCGGCACGTGTGCGAAGCGCAGCGTCCGCCCGCGGGTGCGCGCGGCCGCCAGCCAGTCGAGCATCACGGCGAGTCCCGCGCTGTCGCAGGCCGTGACCCCCTGGCAGTCGATCTCGAGCGCACTCTCCGCCGCGGTCTGCTCGATGGCCGCGAATCCGAGCTGACGCGCGCCGCGCGCGCTCGCAAAAGTCAGCGGGCCCGCGGCGAGGAGCCGCCCGTCCTCACCGGCGGCCAGGGTGAAGGGACCGTGGGTCGAACGCGCCGGCACCGTCAGCTCGTCTGCTTGGCGATCTGGCCGGGCTTCTCGCCCGCCTCGAGCCGCTTGATCACCGTCTCGAGGCCCTGGCTCTCGATCTGTGCGCCGAAGTCCTCGCGGTAGCTCTTGACGTAGCTGATGCCGTCGATCACCACGTCCCAGGCCTTCCAGCCCTGTGGCGTCATGCGCATCGAGTAGTTGACCGACACACGATCGCCGTTCTTGCGTCGCACCTCGGTACGCACCGTTGCCGTGGTGGCGCCGGGCTCGACGCGGCTCGGCAGGACCTTGATCCTGTCCGAAGTGAACTCGACCAGCGCGTCGCCATAGTTGGCGAGCAGCGAATGGTAGAAGGCGTCGATGAATCGCTGACGCTGCTCCGGGGTGGCGCTGCGCCAGAACTGGCCGAGCACCACGCGCGCCGAAGTCTCGGTATCGAAGTGCGGCATGAGGTATTTGTCGACCAGGCCGGCAACCTTGGCCGGATCGTGCCGGTAGGCGTCCCGGTTCTTGTCCAGCTCGCTCAGCATGCCGTGCGCCGTCGCCTCGACCAGTGCCGCCGGATCGCCGCTATCCTGTGCCGCGGCCGGCACCGCCGCCGGCGCCGCCGTGGCAGGGGCGCCCTGCGCCCCGGCTAGCGCCGCCGCGCACATCCACAACAGCGTCAATGCAACGCTCGAGACTCTCATCGCTTCGGTTCCTCCTTGCCCTGGCCCTTGGTCTGATTGCTGCTGCCCTGGCTGTCTCCATTGTCGCCCTTGCTGGCGAAGCTCGCGAAGAACTTGTTGACGAGGGTCTCGAGCACGATCGCCGACTGCGTCTGGTCGATGCGGCTGCCGTCCTTGAGATAGGTGTCGAGCCCGCCAGGACTCAAGCCGACGTACTTGCCGCCGAGCAGGCCTTCAGTCTGGATGCTGGCGAAGCTGTCCTCGGGAATCTCGTTGTATTGGGGATCGATGCGCATGCGCACCACGGCCCGGTAGACCCTGGAATCGAACCGGATGGAGGAGACCTCGCCGACGCGCACGCCCGAGATGGTGACGGGGGAACCGACCTTGAGATCGCCAACATTGTCGAACTGCGCGGTCACGTGATAGCCCGCCTTCTGTCCGCCGAACTTGACGCCGCTCGCCGGCAGCTGCGTGGTGAGAAACAGCAGCGCCGCAAATCCCAGCAGCACGAACAAGCCGGTACCGATCTCCAGGGTTCGATTGCTTTGCATAGGTCGGAGTTCCTCTCAAAGGAAAGCCGCGGTGAGCACGTAGTCGAGCAGCAGCGTCATCACCGAGGAGGCGACCACCGTGCGCGTGGTCGCGAGCGCGACCCCTTCGGCGGTGCGCTCGGCATGATAGCCCTCGTGCACCGCGATCAGGCTGCAGGCTATGCCGAACACGAGGCTCTTCACCAGGCCTTCGTTGACGTCGTGCAGGTCGACCGCCTCCTGGGTCTGGGACCAGAACACGCCGGCATCGACCCCCATCAGCTGCACGCCGACCAGCTGCGCGCCGTAGAGCCCGATCACGCTGAAGATGGCGGTGAGCAGCGGCATCGCTATCGCTCCGCCGAGGAAGCGCGGCGCCGCCACGTAGCGCAGCGGGTCGACCGCCATGATCTCCATCGCGGTCAGCTGGTCGGTCGCGCGCATCAGGCCGATCTCGGAGGTCAGCGCCGTGCCGGCCCGGCCCGCGAACAGCAGCGCCGTGATCACCGGCGCGAGCTCGCGCAGCAGCCCGAGCGCCGCCGCGACGCCGAGCGCCTCCTCCGAGCCGAAGCGCCGCAGCAGGTCGTAGCCCTGCAGCCCCAGCACCATGCCGACGAACAGTCCCGACAGCATGATGATGATGAGCGAGCGGGCGCCGGCGTTGTAGATCTGCATGACCAGGAGGCGCGGCCGGCCGAGCGCCGGCACGCACTGCATGATGAGTTGCACCAGAAAGATCGTCACCGAGCCGACGCGACGTACGCCGCCGAGGAGGTAAGTGCCGGGGGGGCGGGTCTCGCTCATCGCTCGTCCGCCTCGAGCAGCTCGCTCACGTAGTCCCGGGCCGGATAGTGGAACGGCACCGGGCCCTCGGCGCTTCCGGTCATGAACTGGCGCACCGCCGCCGAGTCGCTCGAGCGCAGCTGCGCCGGCGTGCCGGCGGCTGCAACCCCGCCCGCGGAGATCAGGTAGCTGTCGTCGGCGATGGTGGCGAGCTCGTGCACATCGTGCGAGACCACGACGCTCGTGATGCCGAGCGCCTGGTTCATGTGCTTGATGAGCCGCAGGATGAAGCCGAGTGAGATCGGGTCGAGACCCACGAAGGGCTCGTCGTAGAGCAGCAGCTCGGGGTCCATCACGATGGCGCGCGCCAGCGCGACCCGCCGCGCCATGCCGCCCGAGAGCTCGCCCGGCATGAGGCGCGCGGCGCCCCGCAGCCCCACCGCCTGGAGCTTGGTCAGCACCAGCAAGCGCACCAGCGGCTCGGGGAGATCGGTGTGCTCGCGCACCGGGAACGCGACGTTCTCGAAGACGTCCATGTCGGTGAGCAACGCGCCGTTCTGAAACAGCAGCCCCATGCGCCGCCGCAGCGCGTAGACCTCGCTGCGGCGGAAAGTCGCGAGATCCTGACCGAAGACCGTGATCTGCCCGCGGTCGGGAGCGACCTGAGCCGTGATGAGCCTGAGCAGCGTCGTCTTGCCGGTACCGCTCGGGCCCATGATGGCCGTGATGCGGCCGCGGCGCACCTCGAGATCGAGCCCGCTGAAGATCGGCCGCCCGCCGGCGGCGTAATGCAGGTCGCGCACGGCGACCACCACGTCGCCCGCGGGCGCGGTGGACGCGGGTCGGGCGGATGCGGTGCTGGTCACGCGAGCGCGGTGCCGCCGCCGTGGCCGTCAGGCGGCCCGGCTCTCCATCTCCGGCGCATAACGCCCGGTGGTCGCAGCTCCGTTGAGCAGTGCGCGGCGCGCAAATTCCTTCTGGCCGGCGGCGAAGGTGGCCGGCGCCCCACCCCAGGCCTTGAGCGCAGTGTCCTGCAACGCCCGTCCGTAGCTGAAGGTGAGCGCCCACGGCAGCGACCCCAGGCGGTTCATGAGCGAGAGGTGCAGCGTCGCCTCGGTCGGGGACTGGCCGCCGGACAGAAAGGCGATGCCCGGAACCGCGCTCGGCACGTGGCGCTTCAGCACCCGCACCGTCGCCTCGGCGACCCTCTCGGGAGATGCCCGGTCGCTCGCCTTCTTGCCCGAGATCACCATGTTGGGCTTGAGCACCATGCCCTCGAGGGCGATCCGATGAGCGAACAGCTGGTCGAACACGGTCGCCAGCACTTCCTCGGTCACTTCCGAGCAGCGCTCGAGCGAATGACCCCCGTCCATGAGCACTTCCGGCTCGACGATCGGCACGATGTCGTTTTCCTGGCAGAGCGCCGCATAGCGCGCCAGCGCGTGCGCATTCGCCTGGATCGCGAAGCCGGTGGGGACGCCGGCGGCGATGTCGATCACCGCGCGCCATTTGGCGAAGCGTGCCCCGAGGCCGCGGTATTCGATCAGCCGCTCGCGCAACCCGTCGAGCCCTTCGGTGATGGTCTCGCCGGGGAAGCCGGCCAGCGGCTTCGCGCCCATATCGACCTTGATGCCGGGGATCATCCCCTGCCTGGCGAGGTACTGGGGAAACGGCGTGCCGTCCCTGGTCTTCTGGCGGATGGTCTCGTCGTAGAGAATGACGCCGCTCACCGCCTCGGCGGCGCCGGGGGCGGTGAACAGCATCTCGCGGTAGGTGCGGCGATGCTCCTCGGTCGACTCCAGCTTGATGGCGTCGAAGCGCTTCTTGATCGTGCCGCTGCTCTCGTCGGCGGCCAGGATGCCCTTGCCCTTGGCGACCATCGCGTTGGCGACGCGATTGAGCTCGGTGAGATTCATCGTCCACTCCTTAGGGCGATCGACGTGCGCCCTTCCGGTATTCGGGGCGCCCTTCGTGACCGCAAGCCTTTGAAAATCGGATGGCCAAGGATAGCAAAAACCCGTGGCGCCCTTTGTTCCAGGAGCCAATTAGTACTAAAATAGTCCTACTTTCGGAGGGGTGTTCATGCTGCGTATCAGCCGGCTCACCGACTACGCCACGGTGCTTCTTGCCACGCTCGCGGGCGAGCCGGCACGGGTGCAGACCGCGACCGCGCTCGCGGAGCAGACGCATATCGCCGCCCCCACGGTGAGCAAGCTCCTGAAGCAGCTGCAGCGCGCCGGGCTCGTGACCTCGACCCGGGGACTGCACGGCGGCTACCAGCTCTCCCGTCCGGCGACCCAGATCAGCGCCGCCGCCATCCTCGATGCGCTCGAGGGACCGATGGCCCTCACGGACTGCGCCGCGGGGCACGGCCACTGCGAGATCGAGGAGAGCTGCCGGGTGAGCCGCGTATGGCAGCGCCTGAATGTCGCCATGCGCCGCGCGCTCTACGACGTGAGCCTGGCCCAGCTCGCCGGGCTCGATGCGACCCCGGCACGCCTGCCCGGGCTCGAGCGCGAGATGAAGGCGGCCGCCGGCCGCACGCAGGTCCGCTCATGAGCGAGACCGCCAAAGAGCTCGAGAGCCTGATCGGACGTGGCTACAGCCACGGCTTCGTGACCGAGATCGACTCGGACACCGTCGCGCCGGGGCTCAACGAAGATGTCGTGCGGCTCATCTCGCGCAAGAAGGGCGAGCCCGCCTTCCTCACCGAGTGGCGGCTCGAGGCGCTGCGCCACTGGCTCACGATGAAGGAGCCGCACTGGGCACACGTGCGTTTCAAGCCGATCGACTACCAGGCGATCTCCTACTACTCCGCTCCCAGGTCGAAGAAGGACGGCCCGAAGAGCCTCGCCGAGGTGGATCCGAAGCTCCTCGAGACCTACGAGAAGCTCGGCGTGCCGCTGCATGAGCGCGCGCGTCTCGCAGGCGTCGCGGTGGATGCGGTGTTCGACTCGGTCTCGGTCGCCACCACCTTCAAGGAGCGCCTCGCCGCGGCGGGCGTGGTGTTCCTGCCCTTCTCCGAGGCAGTGCGTCAGCACCCGGCGCTCATCGAGCAGTACCTCGGGAGCGTCGTCCCCTACACCGACAATTTCTTCGCGACGCTCAACTCCGCGGTGTTCTCGGACGGCTCGTTCGTCTACGTACCGAAGGGCGTGCGCTGCCCGATGGAGCTGTCGACGTACTTCCGCATCAATGCACTCAACACCGGGCAGTTCGAGCGCACGCTCATCATCGCTGATGTTGGCAGTTATGTCAGCTACCTCGAAGGATGCTCAGCCCCGATGCGCGACGAGAACCAACTCCACGCCGCAGTGGTCGAGCTGGTCGCGCTCGATGACGCCTACATCAAGTACTCCACCGTGCAGAACTGGTACCCGGGCGATGCTGCCGGCCGCGGCGGGATCTACAACTTCGTCACCAAGCGTGGCGAATGCCGCGGGCGCAACGCGCACATCTCCTGGACCCAGGTCGAGACCGGCTCGGCGATCACCTGGAAATATCCGAGCTGCGTGCTGCGCGGCGACGGCTCGATCGGCGAGTTCTATTCCGTCGCCACCGTCAACAACCATCAGCAGGCGGACACCGGCACCAAGATGATCCACATCGGACCGCGCACGCGCAGCACCATCATCTCCAAGGGCATCTCCGCCGGACACGGGCAGAACACCTACCGGGGACTCGTCAGGATGCTGCCGAGCGCGCACGGCGCGCGCAACTTCACCCAGTGCGACTCGCTCCTCATGGGCGGTGAGTGCGGCGCGCACACCTTCCCGTACGTCGAGGTGAAGAACCCGACCGCGACGGTCGAGCACGAGGCGAGCACCTCCAAGATCAGCGACGACCAGCTGTTCTACTGCCTGGCGCGCGGCATCTCCGCGGAGGACGCCGTCAACATGATCGTGAGCGGCTTCTGCAAGTCGGTATTCAAGGAGCTGCCGATGGAATTCGCGGTCGAGGCCCAGAAGCTCCTGGCGGTGAGCCTGGAAGGCGCGGTGGGCTGACATGACCCGCTCCACACCGATGCTCGCGATCCGCGACCTCTCGGTCACGGTCGACGGCAAGCAGATCCTCGACGGCCTGTCGCTCGCAGTCGCCTGCGGAGAAGTGCACGCCATCATGGGCCCGAACGGCTCAGGCAAGAGCACGCTCGCACACGTACTCGCCGGGCGGCCGGGGTACCACGTCGTCTCGGGCAGCGTCACCTACGAGGGACGCGATCTGCTCGCGCTCGCACCCGAGGAGCGCGCGCGCGCCGGCGTCTTCCTCGGTTTCCAGTATCCGGTCGAGATCCCGGGCGTCAACAACGTCTATCTCCTCAAGGCGGCCCTCAACGCGCAGCGCAGGGAGCGCGGGCTTCCCGAGGTCGACGCCTTCGAGTTCTTAGGGATGGTGCGCGAGAAGATGCAGCTCATGCAGATGGAGGACGGCTTCCTCTCGCGGGGCGTCAACGAGGGCTTCTCGGGCGGCGAGAAGAAGCGCAACGAGATCCTGCAGATGCTGGTGCTGGAGCCAACACTCGCGGTCCTCGATGAGACGGATTCCGGGCTCGACATCGACGCGCTCAAGATCGTGGCGGCCGGAATCAACTCGCTGCGCTCGCCCGAGCGCTCCTCACTCATCGTGACGCACTACCAGCGGCTGCTCGAGTATGTAGTGCCCGACGTGGTGCACGTGCTGGTGCGCGGCCGCATCGCGCGCAGCGGCGATCGCACGCTCGCGCTCGAGCTCGAGCGCCGCGGCTACGACTGGGTGAGCGGCGAGGCCGCCTGAGGCTTCCGATGAGCAACCCCCTCGCCGCCCGCATCGCCGAGGAGCACGCCGGGATCGAGCGCGCCCTGCCGCCGCAGCTCGCCGGCGCCGCACGCCGCCGCGCGGCGATCGCCCGGCTCACCGCCGAGGGCCTGCCGCAGGGCCGTGACGAGAACTGGAAGTATGCAAACCTGCGCCCGCTCGAGCGCCAGCGCTTCGCCCCGGCGATGCTGGCACGGCCCGCGGCTGCTCTCCCGGGCGCGCCGGGCGGGCTGCGGGCGGCGCTGCCCGGCTTCGCGCGCTACTCGTTCATCGACGGGCTATTCGCCGCGGAGCTCTCGGACGCGCCCGCTGCAACTTACGCGCGCGTAGCGCCGCTCGCCGCCGCGGACGGCTCGGACGCCGCACGCCGCCCGCGCGCGGAGCGTGGCGCAGATCAGCGCTTCGCGCTCCTCAACGAGGCCTTCGCGACCGACGGTGCCGCGATCTCGGTCCCCGCGGGTGCCGAGTCCGTGCGGCTCGAGCTGCTGTTCCTGGCGAGCGCCGACGCTCAGGCCGGTGCCTCCTATCCGCGCGTCGAGCTGCGTCTCGAGCCGGGTGCCCGCATGGTGCTCATCGAGCGCCACCTGAGCGTTGGCGGCACCGCCAGCTTCGTCGCGAGTGCCGCGAGCGTCGAGCTCGGGAGCGGCGCGGTGCTCGAGCACTATCGTGTCCAGGAGCTCAGCCCCCGAACGATCCTCTTCGATACCCTTGACGCCGCGCTCGAGCAGAATGCGAGCTACCGGTTGCGGACCATCGCGAGCGGGGCGCAATCGGCCCGCTCGACGCTGCGGCTCGAGCTCGCCGGGGAGGGTGCGGAACTGTCGCTCGCGGCGGCTGCGGTCGGCAGCCGCCAGCAGGTTCAGGACACCTACGCGGTGGTAGAGCACCGCGCGCCGCACACCCGCACCGAGCAGACCTTCCGTGGAATCTCGGCAGGCCGTGCCCGGGTCGCCTTCAACGGCAAGATCGTGGTTGCGCGCGAGGCTCACGGCACCGACTCGCGCCAGTCGCTGCGCGGGCTGCTGGCCGGCGGAGAGGCCGAAATCGACGTGCGGCCGCAGCTCGAGATCCATACGGACGAGGTGCGCTGCAGCCACGGCGCGACCGCCGGCAAGCTCGACGACAACATGCTCTTTTACCTGCTGTCGCGCGGACTGGACCGCGAGACGGCGCAGCGCGCGCTCAAGTGGGCTTTCCTCGAGGACGTCATCTCCCGCATCGACGTGCCTGCACTGCGGCGCGAGATCGAGGAGCGCCTCGCCGGGGAGCTGCACGACGGAGCGGTGCTGCGGGAGCTCCTCTGATGGCAGCCACCCCCTCCCCCCTCGCTGCGGCCCCCTCTTACGATGCGGCACGCGTGCGGCGCGACTTCCCCATTCTCGCAAGCCAGGTGAACGGCCACCCGCTGGTCTACCTCGACAGCGCCGCCTCCTCGCAGCGTCCGCTGGCGGTGTTGCGTGCGGTCGAGGACTACGAGACCCACTCGCACGCCAACGTGCATCGCGGCGTACACGCCCTCAGCCAGGCCGCCACGGCGGCCTTCGAGGGCGCGCGCGAACGGGTACGCCGTTTTCTCAACGCGCGCTCGACCCGCGAGATCGTGTTCGTGCGCGGCACGACGGAGGCGATCAACCTCGTCGCCCAGGCCTACGCCCGGCCGCGCTTCGGACCCGGCGACGAGATCCTCATCACCGCGCTCGAGCATCACGCGAACATCGTGCCGTGGCAGATGGTATGCGAGCAGACCGGCTGCCGGCTGCGGGTGGCGCCCATCAACCGCCGCGGCGAGCTGATCGCCGAGGAGTTCACGCAGCTTTTCGGCCCGCGCACGCGGCTGGTGGCGGTCGCGCACGTCTCGAACGCCCTCGGCACGGTGCTGCCGGTGAAGCGCATGGTCGACGCCGCGCACGCGCACGGGGCGGCGGTGCTCATCGATGGCGCCCAGGCGGTGCCGCACTCGCGCGTCGATGTGCGCGCGCTCGGCGCGGACTTCTACGCCTTCTCGGGCCACAAGCTCTACGGCCCCACCGGCATCGGCATCCTGTACGGCCGCGAGGAGCTGCTCGGCGCGATGCCGCCCTGGCAGGGGGGCGGCGAGATGATCCGCACGGTCTCGTTCGAGAAGAGCACCTGGAACGAGCTGCCGTGGAAGTTCGAGGCCGGGACGCCGAACATCTCCGGCGCCGTGGGGCTCGCGGCCGCCATGGACTACCTGGAAAGCCTCGGCATCGAGGCCGTGGCCGCGCACGAGTCGCGCCTGCTACAGCTCGCGACCGCGGAGCTCGCGCGGATACCGGGCATCGAGCTCGTCGGCACGGCGGCGCACAAGGCCGCGGTGCTCTCGTTCACGCTCGCCGGCGTGCACGCGCACGACCTCGGCACGATCCTCGACACCGACGGGATCGCGGTGCGGACCGGGCACCACTGCGCGATGCCGGTCATGACCTTCTTCGGCATCCCGGCGACCGCCCGCGCCTCCTTCGGCTGCTACAACACCGAGGAAGACGTGGCGCGGCTCGTCGCCGGCGTCGGCAGGGCGCGCGAGGTGTTCGGCTGATGGACCTGAAGGAGCTCTATCGCGACGTGATCCTCGATCACAACCGCCATCCGCGCAATTTCGGCCGCCTCGAAACGAGCGGCGGCGAGGTGCTGCACGCCGAGGGGCACAACCCGCTGTGCGGCGACCGCCTGTCGGTCTACGTGGTGCTGAAAGGCGATCGCGTCGAGGACATCCGCTTCGAGGGCACGGGCTGCGCCATCTCGACCGCCTCGGCCTCGCTCATGACGGAGGCGGTGAAGGGCAAGGAGCGCGCGGCGGTCGCCAGGCTCTTCGATGAGGTGCACACGCTCCTCACGCGCCCGGACGCTGCGGCCGAGGCCACGCTCGGCAAGCTCGCCGCCCTCTCGGGCGTGCGCGAGTTCCCGGCGCGCGTCAAGTGCGCCACGCTGAGCTGGCATACGCTCAATGCCGCACTCGAGCGCGGTGCGGCCACCGTATCTACGGAGTAGCGCGTGCGCCGGCACGAGAACGAGCCCTTCGTCGTCAACCGCGAGGTACGCGCGGTGGTCGTCCCGGCCGGGCAGGAGGTCAGCCTGAAGCCCGGCCAGGCAGGCTACATCACTCAGGCGCTCGGCGGCAGCTTCACGGTGTACCTCGAGGGGAACCTCTTCCGCATTGCCGGCGAGGACGCCGACGCCATCGGCCAGGAGGCGGTCAAGCCGCCCGAGCTGCCGCCCAATGCCACCGTCGAGGACGTGCGCAAGCTCGCCTGGGAACAGCTGCGCAGCTGCTACGACCCTGAGATCCCGATCAACATCGTGGATCTCGGACTGGTGTATGAATGCGACGTGAAGGAGCACGAGGACGGCACCCGCACCGTGGAGGCGCAGATCACCCTCACCGCGCCAGGCTGCGGCATGGGCGAGATACTGGTGGACGACGTGCGCGACAAGCTCGAGCGCATTCCGACGGTACGCGCGGCCAACGTGCAGCTGACCTTCGACCCACCCTGGAACCAGTCGATGATGTCGGAAGCGGCGCGGCTGCAGACGGGGATGTTTTGAGCGAGTGGATCGACATCGGACCCGTGAGCGCCCTCGGCGAAGGCGTTCCCTTCGGCGCCGAGGTCGACGGCGTGCCGGTGGTGGTCGTACGCTGCGGCGCCGATCTGTACGCGGTCGAGGACCGCTGCACGCACGACGGCGAGTCCTTCGCAGGTGCCCAGGTGGAATCCTGCGAGCTCATCTGCCCCCGGCATGGCGCGCGCTTCGATCTGAGGAGCGGCGAGGCGCTCACCCCGCCGGCTTACGAGCCGGTACGTACCTACGCGACGCGCGAGGAGAACGGCCGGGTGCTGGTGGAGCGGCCCGCGTGAGGCGGCAGGCATGAAGCGCCTGACCGTGATGCGCCACGCCGACGCCCGCTGGAAGGATGCAGGGACCGACGATTTCGCCCGGCCGCTCAACCGCCGGGGTATGGCCGGGGCGGAGGCCATGGCCAAACGGCTGCTCGAGCTCGAGCTCGTCCCCGACCGGCTGCTGGCGAGCACCGCGCGGCGCGCGGAGCAGACCGCCGACATCGTGGCACGCGAGCTGTCGTTGTCGATCCGGCACGTGCAGCGCGAGGAGGCCCTGTACCTGGCGAGCGCCGCCGACATGCTGAAGCTGATTCAGGACACGGGCCCGCGCATCGCGCATCTCATGGTGATCGCGCACAACCCCGGAGCTTCGGATCTCATTCATCTGCTGGTGCCGCACGGCGGCATCAGCACGCTCAGCACCGCCGCGTGCTGCTCGATCGTGTTCGCCGTGGAAGACTGGCGTGTGATCGGCGCGCCAGCCGTGCAGCAGGTGCAGCACGAGGCGCCGCCGTCGCGGCTCTGGGGGCTGCTGCGCTGATTGGCGGAAACGGCCTGCGGCCCGGCCGTCAGCACTCCGGAACGTTCACCGCCAGCCCGCCCTGCGAGGTTTCCTTGTAGATGGTCGACATATCGGCGCCGGTCTGGCGCATGGTCGCGATCACCTGATCGAGCGATACCTTGTGCGTGCCGTCGCCGCGCATCGCGAGCCGCGCGGCATTGATCGCCTTGACCGCCCCCATGGCGTTGCGCTCGATGCAGGGAATCTGCACCAGTCCCGCCACCGGGTCGCAGGTGAGCCCCAGGTTGTGCTCCATGCCGATCTCGGCGGCATTCTCGACCTGCTCGTTGGTGCCATGGAGCGCCGCGACCAGACCCGCGGCAGCCATCGAGCAGGCCACTCCCACCTCGCCCTGACAGCCCATCTCGGCGCCCGAGATCGAGGCGTTGCGCTTGTAGAGCATGGCCATGGCCGCCGCCGCCAGCAGAAAGCGCAGCACGCCCTCCTCGTTCGCGCCGGGCTCGAAGCGCCGGTAGTAGTGGAGCACCGCCGGCACGATGCCGGCCGCTCCGTTGGTCGGTGCGGTGACGACGCGCCCGCCGGCTGCGTTCTCCTCGTTGACCGCGAGCGCGTACGCGTTGACCCAGTCCATGACGTCGAGCGGCTTCGCCGTGCCGCCGCTCTCGGTCAGCTGCCGATAGAGACGCGGCGCGCGGCGGCGCACCTTGAGCACTCCGGGCAGTACCCCGCTCTGGCGCAAGCCGCGCTCGACGCAAGCCTGCATGACCTGCCAGATGTGCAGCAGCTTCGCGCGCACCTCGGCCTCCTGCGCCCAGGTGCGCTCGTTCGCCAGCATGAGCTCGAAGATCTCGAGCCCGTGCTCGCGGCACGCGGCCAGCAGCTCCGCGCCCGAGCTGAACGGGTAAGGAGGCGCGGCGTGCGCGCTGGTCTCGCGCGCTTCGGGCTCGTTGCCCCGGACGATGAAGCCGCCGCCGATCGAGTAATAGTCCTCCTCGCGCAGCACACCGTTGCCGGCCCCGAGCGCATCGAAGCGCATGCCGTTGGAGTGGCGCGGCAGCCGCTCGTGATGCATGAACAGGAGCTGCATCGGCTCATCGAAGGCGATCTCGTGCTCACCGAGCAGTCGGATGCGCCCGCTCGAGCGGATGCGCTGCACGGTCGTCCCGATGCTGTCCGGATCGACAGTCTCGGGCTCCGCGCCCTCGAGGCCGGCGAGCACCGCGCGGTCGGTGCCGTGCCCGAGGCCGGTGAGGGCGAGCGAGCCGTAGAGACGCACGGCGATCTGCTGCGTCGCCGCGAGCTGCCCCGCCGCCTTCAATCCCAGCACGAACTCGCGCGCCGCCCGCATCGGACCCATGGTGTGCGAGCTCGAGGGGCCGATACCGACCTTGAAGATGTCAAACACGCTCAACGTCATAAAGCAAACCTCGGCGCGCACGGCGACGCTGCCGCGCAGCGGCGCCGTTGCAGTCTGCAACGCCGCCATGACGCCCACATGCTTTGCGGCGACCTCGGAGGGCTCAAATGCGACCCCGCAGCCGGCGCAGCTGCCGGCGGGCGCGCTTGTCCGGCCGCTCCACGGGGCGGGGCGTCAGGGCCGCGGCGAGCCTCATGCGCTGCGCGAATTCGGCGCGCCGGGAGGTGCTGGCCGCCGTCTCCTCGTAGCAGCGCGCGGCGGCGGGCGCCGGCCCGCGGCGCGCCGGGATGGCCCTGACCGTACACTCGAACTCCAGCGCGCCGCGTACGAGGCTCAGGCGGTCGCCGCAACGCACCTCGTGGGCCGCCTTCACGCGCTCGCCGTTGAGGTGCACGCGACCGCCGGCGACGGCCTGCGCCGCGAGCGAGCGCGACTTGAACAAGCGCACGGCGAACAGCCAGCGGTCGAGGCGCGCGGTCCCGGGGCCGGCGGCGGACTCATCGGACATACGGCCTCCAAGTATAATTACCCTCATGAATCAGGCCGTCATCGAGCGCTTGCGGGGCGAGCTCGCCGCCCTGCGCGAGCAGGGTCTCTACAAGAGCGAGCGTGTGCTCACCAGCCCCCAGGGCGGCGTGGTGCGCGCCGGGGGGCGTGAGGTCGTCAACCTGTGCGCCAACAACTATCTCGGCCTCGCCAATCATCCGGCGGTGCGCGCCGCCGCGCAGCAGGCCCTCGATCGCTACGGTTATGGCATGGCCTCGGTGCGCTTCATCTGCGGCACGCAGGAGCCGCACAAGGAGCTCGAGGCGCGTCTGGCGCGGTTCCTCGGGACGGAGGACGTGATCCTGTACTCCTCCTGCTTCGACGCCAACGGCGGGCTGTTCGAGACGCTGCTGGACGAGCGCGACGCGGTGATCTCGGATGCGCTCAATCATGCGAGCATCATCGACGGCATCCGTCTCTGCAAGGCGCAGCGCTTCCGCTATGCCAACCGCGACCTCGCGGAGCTGGAGAATTGTCTGCGCCAGGCGCAGGGGGCGCGGACGCGCCTGATCGCCACCGACGGCGTCTTCTCCATGGACGGTTTCATCGCCGAGCTGCGCGGCATCTGCGACCTCGCCGAGCGCTACGACGCGCTGGTCATGGTGGATGACTCGCACGCCACCGGTTTCATGGGGCCGACCGGCCGCGGCACACACGAGCATTGCGGGGTGGCCGCGCGCGTCGACATCCTCACCGGCACGCTCGGCAAGGCGCTCGGCGGCGGCAGCGGCGGCTACATCGCCGCACGGCGCGAGGTGGTCGAGTGGCTGCGGCAGCGCTCGCGCCCCTACCTCTTCTCCAACAGCATCCCGCCGGTGGTGGCGGCGGCGAGCCTCGCAGTGCTCGATCTGCTCGAGGGGAGCTCGCAGCTGCGCGAGCAGCTGTTCGAGAACGCGCGCTTCTTCCGCGCGGCGATGAGCGGGGCCGGCTTCGACCTGAAGCCCGGCGAGCACCCGATCATCCCGGTGATGCTGGGCGATGCGGCCCTCGCCACGCGCATGGCGGATGCGCTGCTCGAGCGCGGCGTGTACGTCATCGGCTTCTCCTATCCCGTGGTGCCCAAGGGGCAGGCGCGCATCCGCACGCAGATGTCGGCCGCCCTCACCCGGGCGCAGCTCGAGCGCGCGGTGACGGCGTTCACCGAGGTCGGCCGCGAGCTCGGCGTACTGCGCGCATGAGTCGCAGGGCGGGCCTGGGCCGGCGGCTCGGTCCCGTGCTGCTGCTGCTCCTCGCGCCCGGCGCCGCAGGAGCCGACGGCCAGCCGCAGGTCACGCTGTCGATCGTCGGGACCGATCCCGAGAGCCCGGCCACTCTCCACGGGAACGACAACGTCTACGTGCACGTCCATTACAGCGCGAGCGCGCCCGTCAAGATCTGGGTGCGCCCCTGCTTCAAGGGGCGCAGCGCGGGCGCGATGACCATGGGCTCGCCCGTGTATCCGGCCGGGGAAGGCGAAGCCTTCGGCTGGTTCGCGTTCCGCGGCGCAGGCCAGGTGGACTCCATCCATCTGCAGGTGGCGACCGGGAGCTCCGGATACCCGTTCACCGAGCAGTCGTTCCCGGCAGAGTTCACCTGGGACGGCGCGCCGGGTGAGCGGCACGAGCCCGCCGCCTGGGTGGCACCGTTCCAGGAGCAGGAAAAGGCGCGCGAGAAGGCCGCCTATGAGCGCTACGCGAGCCAGCCGGTCGGTGCGGTCGGTTCCATCGCTCTGGCGGTATTCGGCTTCATGGTCCTTGCCGCGCTCGTCGCGGGATTCCTGTGGCCGCTATGGGCGCTCCTGCGCTGGCGGGGCAGATGGCGAGCGCTCGCGGCGATCCCGTTCCTGTTCGTGGTGCTGTGGGCCGCAAAGGACATCGTGGAGATCTCCGCGGATCCGACCTCGCACAATCTCCTGCCCTTCGAGCTGATTGAAGCAGCCGTGCCCGTCGCCATATTCATGAGTATTCTGTGGGTATTGCGGCGCAGGTCACTGGCTGCGGCGCGATAACCGCTCCCCTGAAAGAGATCGTGCCATGAAAGCTCTGGTCAAACAGCAGGCGGCGCCCGGGATCTGGCTCGAGGACATCCCGGAGCCGAAAGTCGGGCACAACGACGTGCTGATCGAGATCGCCAAGACCGCGATCTGCGGCACCGACATGCACATCTACAACTGGGATGCCTGGGCGCAGAAGACCATCCCGGTGCCCATGGCAGTCGGGCACGAGTACTGCGGCCGGATCGTCGAGGTGGGCTCGGAGGTCAAGGGACTGAAGGCCGGCGACCGCGTCTCCGGCGAAGGCCACATCACCTGCGGCTACTGCCGCAACTGCCGCGCCGGACGCCGTCACCTGTGCCGCAACACGGTCGGTGTCGGAGTGAACCGGCCGGGTGCCTTCGCCGAGTACCTGGCGATCCCCGCCGACAACACCTTCAAGCTTCCCGACTCGATCCCGGACGACATCGCCTCGATTCTCGATCCCTTCGGCAACGCCACCCATACGGCGCTCGCCTTCAACATGGTCGGCGAGGACGTGCTCATCACGGGAGCCGGCCCGATCGGCATCATGGCGACGGCGATCGCACGCTTCACCGGCGCGCGGCACGTCGTGGTCACCGACGTCAACGACTACCGGCTCGAGCTCGCCCGCAGGATGGGCGCGACCCGCGCCATCAACGTTTCCAGAGAGTCGCTCGATCAGACCATGAAGGACCTCGGGATGCAGGAGGGGTTCGACGTGGGACTCGAGATGTCGGGCAACGCGGCGGCGTTCCGCGACATGCTGCGCACGATGCACCACGGCGGCTCGGTCGCCATCCTCGGCATCCCGCCCGGGGACATGTCGATCGACTGGAACCAGGTGATCTTCAAGGGTCTGACGCTCAAGGGCATCTACGGCCGCGAGATGTTCGAGACCTGGTACAAAATGGCGAGCATGCTGCAGTCGGGGCTCAGGATCGAGCCGATCATCACCCACCACTTCCCGATCCAGGAGTTCCAGAAGGGCTTCGAGACGATGGGGTCGGGGAAGTCGGGGAAGGTCATCCTCGACTGGAGTACTTTGTAGACCTGGCGCTCCGGGCCTTAGGTTCGAACCCTCAACGCACTTCGCAGAAGCAGTAGGCGTACACGCGGTTCGGCACGCTGAAGCGGCTGAGGCGCGCCGCCTCGCGCGCGATCGGGTCGAGGCGCTGCGCGAGTTGCTCGAGCGCGGCCGGTCCGGAGAGGTCCGTGCCAGCGAGCAGCCGTGCCAGGCGCGTCCTGAGCGCCATGGCCAGCTCCTGCGTCCAGGTGAGCTCGGGCTCGAGAAACTCGGGCGCATAGTCGGTGAGCTTGGCGCGGTGCGCGGCGGCCTTCACCGCCTCGTCGAAGGAGCCGAGCTGGTCGACCAGACCTAAGCGCTTGGCGTCGGTGCCCGCCCACACGTGACCCTGGGCGATGGCGTCGATCTCGGCGCGGCTCTTCTTGCGTCCGCTCGACACGCGCTCGAGAAACTCATCGTAGCCGCGCTCGATCTGCGACTGCAGCAGCGCGCGCGCCTCGGCGCCGAGCGGCCGGTCGATGCGCAGCTGGCCCGAGAGCGGTGTCGTGCCCACGCCGTCCACGCTCACGCCTACCTTGCCGAGCGTCCGGTCGACCGTGGGAATGATCGCAAAGATACCGATCGAGCCCGTGATGGTCGCGGGGCTCGCCCAGATCTCGTCCGCGGGCGCCGAGATGTAGTAGCCGCCGGAGGCCGCGTAGCCGCTCATCGAGACCACGACCGGCTTGCCGCTCGCCCGCAGCGCCTTGAGCTCCCGGTAGATCTCCTCGGAGGCCATCACGCTCCCGCCGGGACTGTCGACCCGCAGTACCAGCGCCTTGATGTCGGAGTCGAGTCGCGCCTGACGGATGAGACGCGCGGTCGAGTCCCCGCCGATCGTGCCGGGCGGCTGGTCGCCGTCGAGGATCTCGCCGGCGGCGACGATGACGCCGACATGGCTCTTGCCACTCGCCTTGAGCTTTTTCTGCGCCCGTGCGTAAGGCAGGTAGTCCCCGACCGATACCGCGCGGAACGAGCCCGACGACTTGTCCTCGCCGACCATGCCGATGAGGACCTTCTCGACCTCGAGCTGCGTCCTGATGCCACTCACGAGGCCTGCCTCGAGCGCCACGTGCGCGGCGTTGCCCCCGGCGGCCGGCACGGTCTGCGCCAGCGAGCCCACATACTTCGCCACCGCGTCCGGGGCGAGCTTACGGGCGCCGGTGATCGCCTGCTGGTAGCTGGTCCACAGCGCGCCGAGGTAGGCAGTGCTCTCGGCGCGGTCTTCCGGCGACATGTTGGTGCGCGTGTAGGTCTCGACCGCGCTCTTGAACTCGCCGACGCGAAACACGTTGATGTCCACGCCGAGTTTGTCGAGGGCCTCCTTGAAGTACATGCGATAGCGGTCGTAGCCGTCGATCAGCACGAAGCCCATGGGGTCGATGTAGGTGTCGTCGGCCTGCGCCGCGAGGTAGTAGCCCTCCTGGTCGAGCTCGTCGCCATAGGCGACGACCTTCTTGCCGGTTGCACGGAATTCGCGGATGGCGTGTGCCAGCTCCTCGAGCGTCGGCTGTGTGCCGCCCTCGAACTTGTCGAGGTCGAGGGCGATTGCCTGGATGCGCCGGTCGGCGGCGGCCGCGCGGATCGAATCGGTGAGGTCCCACAGGAGTGTCTCGCGGCGGCGCTCGCCGGGGGATACCTGCAGCGCACGCGTCAGCGCATCGCCCGAGAGTTGCTCGACCAGCTGCCCCTCGGGCTCGATGAGGAGAGCCGCCTTCGCGGGAATGCGCGCGGTGCCGGAGAGCAGCACGCCGACCACGGCCCCGAAGATCACCAGCAGCACGATCAGGTGCAGGACCTTGCGCAGGCCATCCAGGCCGCGCCACAGGCCGGCAAAGAACGAACGCACGTTCACGGGCACACCGCTCCGGCGCGGTGAGCGGCCGGCACCGGCCGCCGCGCGCGCACTTTCAGATCTTCTCCTCGATCCTCGCCGCCTTGCCGGCGAGATCGCGCAGGTAGTACAGCTTGGCGCGGCGTACGCTGCCGCGCCGCTTGACCACGATGTCGCTGATCGCCGGGCTGTGAGTCTGAAACACGCGCTCCACCCCCTCGCCGTGCGAAATCTTGCGCACCGTAAAGGAAGAGTTGAGTCCGCGATTGCTGCGCGCGATCACCACGCCCTCGTAGGCCTGCACGCGCTCGCGGTCACCCTCGACCACCTTGACCTGCACGACCACGGTGTCGCCCGGCTTGAAGTCCGGCACCTTGCGGGTCATGCGCCGCTTGTCCAAATCCTGAATTATCTTGTTCATGTCACTTACCTCGATCCTCGCCCCCGGCCGCCTGTGCGGCCAGGACCTCATTTAATGCCCGCTGCGCCTCCGGCGCGAGCGTGCCCCTCGCAATCAGGTCGGGCCGGCGCCGCCAGGTGCGCTCGACCGCGCACTTCAGGCGCCAGCGCCGAATGCCCGCGTGATCGCCCGACAGCAGCTCCGCCGGCACACCGAGGCCCTCGAACGTTTCCGGCCGGGTGTAATGCGGCCAGTCGAGCAACCCCTGCGCGAACGAATCCTCCTCGCTCGAGCGCTCATCGCCGAGCGCCCCGGGAAGGAGCCTCGCCACGGCGTCGATCACCGTAAGCGCCGGCAACTCCCCACCCGAAAGCACGTAGTCTCCCACCGACAGCTCGCGATCGATACCGAGCTCGATCACGCGCTCATCGATCCCCTCGTAGCGCCCCGCCACGAGCAGCATGCCCGGCAGCCGCGCCAGCGACCGCGCCACGCTCTCGTCGAAGGGCTCACCCTGCGCCGAGAGGAAGATCCGCGGGCTACCGGGCGGCAGCCGCCGGTGTGCCGTGCGAATCGCCGCGAGCAGCGGCTCAGCCTTCATCACCATGCCCGGGCCGCCGCCGTACGGCCGGTCATCCACCGTACGGTGCAGGTCCTGCGTATGCGCGCGCGGATCCTCGGTCCCGACGGCGATCAGCCCGCGCTCGATGGCGCGGCCCACGATCCCGTACTCCAGCGCTCCCGCGATCATGCGCGGAAAGAGCGTGACCACCTCGATCTTCATCGCCGTCCGAAGCTCCGACCCGGTCATTCGAGCTCAACGGGCCAGTCCACCACCACAATGCCTGCGGCCAGGTCCACCGTCCGCAGGTGCTTCGGCGATGCGAGCACCCAGTGCTCGCGCCCGCCCGGCTCCCTCGTCACCATCACGGCTCCGGCCGGTGCGTCCACGAAATGACTCACCGTTCCGAGCATCGCTCCCTCGAGGTTGCGCACCGCGAAGCCCGCGAGGTCCGCGCGGTAGTACTGATGCTCGCCCGCCGGGGGAAGCGCCGTGCGCTCCACCTCGACGCATGCTCCCGTGAGCGCCGCCGCACCGTCGCGGCTCGTCACGCCCTCGAGCTGCACGACCAGTCCCCGACCATGTCCCCGTCCGACGGCGACCCGTCGGGTGGTCCGCTCCCCGCTCGGGAGCCGCAACGCCCATTCGCGGTATTTGAGCAGACCGTCGGGCGGGTCGGTATACGAATAGACGTGTACCCAGCCCTTGGTGCCGTACGGAGCGCCCAGTCGGCCAAGCTCGATCGAGGCCACGGCTGCTCCGGCTTGCGGTACGTCCGCGCGGACGCACCGCCCCGAGACTTCAGGCCGTAGCCTGTTTGCGATAAGAGGCGACCAGCGTGCGCACGCGGTCGGAGGGATGTGCGCCCTTCCCGACCCAGTAATCGATGCGCGGCAGATCGAGCTTGAGTTTCGTCTCGCTCCGCCGGGCGATCGGATTGAAGAATCCGACGTGCTCGAGGCTCGGGCCGCCCTGGCGCTTGCGGCTGTCGGTCACGACGACGTGATAGAAGGGCTGATTGCGCGCCCCGCGCCGGGTCAGGCGAATGGTAACCATGGTCGTATTCCTGGCTTCAGGGCCCCCCATCCGGAGGAGCCTCCCAAAAAGAGCGCGGATTCTACGCAACGCTTCAATTCTGCGCCAGTTTTTGGCGATCCGGACCCCGCCCCGGCCGACCCGCCGCCGGGGACCTGGACCGGCTGGGAGGCGGGGAGGCCTCAGCGTCCGGGGAACCCGGGTGGCAGCCCCCCCTTGAAGGCTCCCATGAGGCGGCCCAGGCGGCCCCCTTTCATGCTCTTCATGACCCGCTGCATCTCCAGGAACTGCTTCAGCAGGCGGTTCACGTCCTGGACCTGAACTCCCGAGCCGGTCGCGATGCGCCGCCGGCGCGAGCCGTCGATGATCCCGGGATTGCGCCGCTCGCCGGGGGTCATGGAATTGATGATGGCGATCTGGCGGCGCAGGTCCCGATCGCCCTGCTCGGCCGAGACGGCGCCCTTCTTCACCACGGCGCCCGGGAGCTTGTCCATCAGGGCACCGACGCCACCCATCCTCTGCAGCTGCTCGAGCTGGCCACGCAGGTCGGCCAGGTCGAAGCCCTGTCCCTTCGTCACCTTGCGCGCGAGCCGCCCCGCCTCCTCGACATCGACCTGCCGGTGCGCCTGCTCGACCAGGCTCAGAACGTCCCCCATGCCGAGGATGCGGGAGGCCATGCGCGCCGGGTCGAAGGACTCGAGCGCATCGGTCTTCTCGCCAACCCCGATGAACACGATCGGCTTGCCGGTGATCTGCCTCACCGACAGTGCGGCGCCGCCGCGCGCATCGCCGTCGGCCTTGGTGAGGATGATCCCGGTCAGATCGAGCGCCGTGCCGAAGGCGCGCGCGGCGTTCACCGCGTCCTGTCCCGCCATCGCGTCGACGATGAAGAGGCGCTCCGCCGCGCCCACCGCCGCGTCGATGCGCCGCACCTCCTGCATCAGCTCCTCGTCGACGTGCAGCCTGCCTGCGGTGTCGACGATGAGCACGTCGAACACGCCGTTGCGTGCGCCCGCGAGCGCCGCGGCCGCGATGGCTTCCGGCGCCGCTCCGGCCTCGGGAGTGAAGTATCCGGCGTGCACCTGGGCAGCGAGGCGCTCGAGCTGCAGCATCGCGGCCGGGCGGCGTACGTCGGTGCTGACGAGCAGGACGCGCTTGCGCTCGCTCTCGATGAGGCGCCGCGCGAGCTTCGCCGCGGTCGTGGTCTTGCCGGCCCCCTGCAATCCCGCGAGCAACACGACCACCGGCGGCTGCGCACGCAGGCTGAAGCCCGCTCCCCCGCCGCCCATGAGTGCGATGAGCTCCTGGTGGAGGATGCCGATGAACGCCTGCCCGGGGCTCAGGCTCGCGGCCACCTCGGCGCCGAGCGCCTTGCCTTTGACGGCCTCGATGAAGGACTTCACCACCGGCAGCGCCACGTCGGCTTCGAGAAGCGCTACACGCGTCTCGCGCAGCGCCTGCGCGATGTTCTCGTCGGTGATCCGGCCGCGGCCGCGCAGGCTCTCGAGCGTCGCAGCAAGGCGCGCGGTGAGTTGGTCGAACATGCCCCGAGGATCCCCGATTCCCGCGCGCTATGCTAGTCGCTCGGGCGTCGCCGCCCGACCGATCGGAGAGCCATCTTGAACCTCGCCTCGACCCCGCTGCCGCAGCTGGCGCTGTTCGCCCTGCTCGTCGTCGCCGCCTTCTCCTCGGGTGCCGAGGCGGCGATGCTGTCCGTCAACCGCTACCGCATCCGCCACCGCGCTCAGGCCGGGCAGCACTCCGCGCGCGTTCTCGAGCGACTGCTCGCCAAGCCCGACGAGTGGCTGGGAGCAAACCTGGTGATTCTGGCTCCCGCCAGCGTGTTCGCCTCCGCCATCGCCACCATCCTCGCCGAGCGCAGCGGCTACCCCTATGCCGTGCCGGTCGCGGAAGTGCTGCTCACCATCGTGGTGATCGTCTTCTGCGAGCTCACCCCGAAGATCTACGCCGCCTCGAACCCCGAGGCGGTGGCGCTGCACGCCGCCGGCATCTATCGCGGGCTGGTGATGCTGGCGCGGCCGGTCCTCTGGCTCACCAACCATATGGCCTACGGGTTTCTGCGCCTCTTCGGCGTCGGCCGCGGCGCCAGGAGCAGCCAGGCACTATCGGCGGATGAGCTGCGCACTGTGGTGACGGATGCGGCGCCGGTCATTCCCGCCCGTCACCGGCAGATGCTGCTCTCGATCCTCGACCTCGGGCGCATCACCGTCAACGACATCATGATCCCGCGCCAGGAGATCGCCGGGATCGATGTGAACGAGAGCTGGGACGACATCCTCGATCGGCTCAAGGAGACCCCGCACACGCGGCTGCCGGTCTACGAAGGCGAGCTCGACAACCTGATCGGCCTCCTGCACATGAAGCGCGTGGCGCGCGAGCTGGTGCGCGGCACGTTCACCCGCGAGCGCCTGATCGAGCTCGCGCGCGGGCGCGAGTCGTACTTCGTCCCGGAGGGCACCGCCCTCAACGTGCAGCTCACGCACTTCCAGCGCAACCGCCGCCGCTCCGCCTTCGTGGTGAACGAGTACGGCGACATCGAGGGCCTGGTGACGCTCGAGGACATCCTCGAGGAGATCGTCGGCGAGTTCACCACCGATCCGGCCACCATCACCCACAAGGACGTGCACACCGAGCGGCCCGGGGTCTTCATCGTCAACGCGAGCGCCACGATCCGCGCGCTGAATCGCGCGCTCGGCTGGCAGCTGCCGACCGGGGGACCCAAGACGGTGAACGGACTGCTGCTCGAGCATCTCGAGACGATTCCGGACACGGGCGCCATGGTGCGGGTCGGCGCCTACGAGTTCGAGGTGCTGCAGATCGCGGACAACGCCATCCGCACCGTGCGGGTGCGCGTCCCCGCGGTCGAGAAAGCGGCCGCGGCACCCGCCCCTTGAGTCCCGCGACGGCGCTGTGGCGCTCTCAGCCGCCCGCGGCGAACGCCGCGGCCAGAGCCTCGGCGACGGTACCGACCGCATGGACGGTGAGACCCGGCGGCGGCTTGCGCGGCGCATTGTCGCGCGGAACGAGCGCCACTCTGAAACCCTGCGCCTGCGCCTCGCGCAGCCGCTCGTCGCCGTAGGGCACCGGGCGCACCTCGCCGGTGAGCCCGAGCTCGCCGAACGCCACCAGCTGCGCCGGCAACGGCCGGTTCCTCAGGCTCGAGGCGAGCGCGATCACCACCGGCAGGTCGGAGGCCGTCTCGGTGATCTGGATGCCGCCCACGACGTTGACGAACACGTCGTACTCCTGGAGCGCGACCTCCGCGTGCCGGTTGATCACCGCGAGCAGCATCGCCAGGCGATTCGCATCGAGCCCCTGAGCGATGCGGCGCGGGGCGCCGAAGCGCATGCGGTCCACCAGCGCCTGCAGCTCGATGAGGAGCGGCCTCCCACCCTCGCGCGTCACCGTGACGATGCTGCCGGCAGCAGGCTGCGGCGCGCGTGCCAGAAAGATCGCCGCCGGATTCTTCACCTCGCGCAGCCCTGTCGCCGTCATGGCGAAGAAGCCAAGCTCGTTCACCGCGCCGAAGCGGTTCTTGGTGGCGCGCACGATGCGGTAGCGGCTGCCGGCCTCGCTCTCGAAATACAACACGGTGTCGACCAGGTGCTCGAGGAGCTTAGGTCCCGCAATCGCGCCTTCCTTGGTCACGTGGCCGACGATGACCACCGCGGCGCCCCCGGACTTGGCAAAGCGCACGAGCTCCGCGGTGCACTCGCGCAGCTGCGTCACCGCCCCGGCGCCGGCCGGCGTCGCGCCCGACTGCAGCGTCTGGATCGAGTCGACGATCAGCAGCGCCGCTTGCCGCGCTGCCGCAAGCGAGAGCACCGCCTGGCAGTCGGTCTCGGCCACCACGCCGAGCGCCTCGGCCGCCACACTGAGGCGCTGCGCACGCAGCCCCACCTGCGCGACCGACTCCTCGCCGCTCGCATAGATGACCGGCCGGGAGGCGGCGATGTGCGCCGCCACCTGCAGCAACAGGGTCGACTTGCCGATGCCGGGATCTCCCCCGAGCAGGATCACCGACCCGGGGACGATGCCTCCGCCGAGAACCCGATCGAGCTCCGCCTGACCGCTCGTCAGCCGCTCGCCACCGCCCGTCAGGGCGGCGCCCGCAGTGAGACTGACCGCCGCCGCGGGAGCTGCGGCGCGGGCCCGGGTGGCGCGCCGCTCCTCGAGCGAATTCCACTCGCCGCACAGCGGGCACTGCCCCTGCCACTTGAGGGTCTCGCCCCCGCAGGAGGTGCATAGGAACGTGAGACTCGGGCGGGCCATCAATGCGCCGTCGGGCGACTTTCGGCTAGGATTCGCGCCGTGACTTCACTGAAAAGCACCCTTTTGTGACCGATCACCGGGACACCCCCACAGCCGATGCTAGCTTATGCCAGCTCGAATCGGGGACGGGAAAGTGACGCGTATCACATTCGCTGGGCCACAGCTCGGTCAGGACGCAGCATGAGCTTGCGAAACAAGCTCCGCTGCGTCGGCGCCACCGATACCGGAAAGGTCCGGGAGCACAACGAGGACACCATCGCCGTCGACCCCGACATCGGCCTGCTGGTGCTCGCAGACGGAATGGGTGGCTACAACGCCGGAGAGGTAGCGAGCGGAATCGCAGTGAAGACCATCGTCAATCTGGTGCGCGAGCACGTCGAGCGCGAGGACCTCTCGATCGCCGATCGCGAGTCGGGCCTGTCGCGTCCGAACATCATCCTGCGCGACGCCATCGTTCGCGCCAACAAGATCATCTATCAGACCGCGCGTACTCAGCCGCAATGCGAGGGCATGGGCACCACGGTGGTGGCGGCGCTGTTCTTCGACAACAAGATCACCATCGCTCACGTGGGCGACTCGCGTCTGTACCGCCAGCGCGGCGACCGGTTCGAGCAGGTAACCATGGATCATTCGCTTCTCCAGGAGCTGGTCGACCGCGGCTTCTACTCCGCCGAGGAAGCGCAGCGGGCGTCCAATAAGAACTACGTGACCCGGGCCCTGGGGGTCGAGCCCCAGGTGGACGTGGAGATCCAGGAATACCAGGTAAACCGGGGCGAATTCTTCGTGCTGTGCTCGGACGGCCTTTCGGATATGGTCGAGGATGAAGATATCCATTTAACCATAAACACCTTTAGTGCTAATCTGGATACGGTCGCCAAACAGTTGATTCAGCTGGCTAATGACAATGGAGGCCGGGACAACATCTCGGTGGTGATGGCGCACATCACGGACGCGTTCCCGGCTCGCACGAAGATTTTCGACAAGATCCTCAGTTGGTTTGGCTGATACGACGCGATAGGGGCTAGCAATGGCAAGGTTGGTCTTGAGCCTGGACGGCCAGGTGATGGCGGAATACAACATGAACAAGGAGCGGTACACCATCGGCCGCCTCCCTGACAATGACATCCGCATCGACAATGCTGCCGTCAGCGGCCACCATTCGCTGATCATCAACATCCTCAACGATTCGTTCCTCGAGGATCTGAACAGCACCAACGGCACCTACGTCAACGGCAAGCTGATCAAGAAGCACGCGCTGCAGCACGGCGACGTGATCACCGTCGGCCATCATCAGCTGCG
>Ga0335085_10000482_pt1 | contig 112419 bp, 102 predicted proteins | sample Lox_Sample_45_FD_206712 | JGI IMG/M metagenome (GOLD analysis project Ga0335085, IMG submission 206712) | Soil microbial communities from Loxahatchee National Wildlife Refuge, Florida, United States - Lox_Sample_4.5 | ecosystem: Environmental > Terrestrial > Soil > Wetlands | place: USA...
GCGACGTGGTGAACGAGGTGGCCGAACTCTACATGGAGGTGCGCGGCGCCAAGGGCTGTCACATGGACCAGCACACCGACAAGCTCACGCGCGACGCCTTCATCTGGAACCATCTTGCCGGCGACAGCGTCTCGCGCATGAAGGTGGCGCGGCGGCTGGCGGCGTGATCAAAGCCTCACCGGCTTGCCCGTCTCGAGAGACCTGATCGTCGCCTCGAAGGCGCCGATCACGTCCAGCATCTGCTCGGGGCGCACCGGAAACGGCGCCTTGCCCTCGATGGCGTCGGCGAAGGCTTCCAGCAGCGTGCGCAGCGAATCGACATGCGGGAAGGTTTCCTCCTGCGGCGCGCCACCGATCCGGGCGACGATCAGCGTGTCCTCGCCGCGCGCCTCCGCCGAGCCGTCGTTGCCGAACACATGGCAGCGCCAGAACGTCGGCGCGGCGCGCACGGTCGCCATCACGCCGGTGGCGCCGCCGGCGAACTCGACCAGCACGGCCACAACGTCGCGCGGATCGGGCGGCGCCTTTTTCGCAACGCTGCGCGCGTCGACGTAAGTAATCGGCCCGGCAAGATTGACGAAAGCGTCGAGCACATGCAGGCCGGCGCCGGTCATGCCGGCGCCCGGCGATTCTTTCGGATCGTCGCGCCAGCCGCCGGAAACGCGTGTCGAGTGCTCGTTGGAAAAGTGGCCCTCGACATGCAGCACCTTGCCGATCTCGCCCGAGTCGACCACGCGTTTGAGCTCACGCATGGAGGCAAAGCAGCGCTTGTTGTTGCCGGATCCGAGCGGCAGGCCGGCGCCGCGCACCGCGGCGACCGCGCGCTCGGCTTCCGCGCGGGTGAGCGCCAGCGGCTTTTCGCACCACACCGGCTTGCCGGCGGCGGCCACCATGCGCACCTGCTCGACATGCAGCGAATGCGGCGTGGCCAACAGGATCGCCTGCACCTCGGGGTCGGCAATGGCGTCCCCCAGATCGGTGGACAACCGGAAGCCATGCCTGGCGGCGAGTTCGCGCGCGAGTTCGGGCTCCTTGGTCACGCCGTGCACGATGCGCAGGCGCGTGCTCTTGCCCTGGACTGAACCGAGCACGGTCTGGCCCCAACGGCCGAGACCGACCATGGCTGCATTGATCATTTTCGTTCCGCGCCTTTGGAGTGGCTTGTCAATGTCAGCCATTCGATATGACATGACAAGGTGTGGGAGCAAAGCGCGGGGTGGCGATATGAAAGCAATGGTGTTGCGGGGTGCAAACACCCCGTTCGAACTGGTCACCGTGCCCGATCCTGTCCCCGGACCGGGCGAGGCGGTGGCGCGCGTCATCACCTGCGGGTCGGGACTGACCATCCAGCACGCCAAGGCCGGGCGGCGGAAAATCGAATTTCCGCGCATCATCGGCCATGAGATCACCGGCGAAATCGTCGACGTCGGCGCCGGCGTGTCCGGGCTCAAGGCGGGCGACGGCGTCACCGCCTATTTCTATCTCAACTGCGGCCACTGCCGCTTTTGCCTCGCCAATCTGGAGCCGCTCTGTGAGCACAGCGGCGGCAATGTCGGGCTCGAATGCGACGGCGGTTATGCCGAATACATGAAGTTGCCGGCGCACATCTTCATCAAATATCCGGAAGCGCTCGACTACAAAAAACATCCGGCCGAAATGGGCGTAATCACCGACGCGCTGGCGACGCCCTACAAGGTGCTGCGCCGCGCGCGGGTCAAGGGCGGCGAGACGGTCGCGGTGTTCGGCGCCGGCGGCGGCCTCGGCATTCACCAGTTGATGATGGCGAAATGGGCGAATGCCCGGGTGATCGCCGTCGACACGGCGGCCGACAAGTTCGACGCCTGCCGCAAGGCCGGCGCCGACGAGGTGGTCAATCCGCGCGACGGCGACGTGGTGGCGATGCTGCGCGATCTGACGAACGGCGCCGGCGTCGATGTGGCGGTCGACTACGTTTGCACGAGGGAAACGCTGGAAGCCGGCGCCGGGGCGATCGGCCCGCGCGGCCGCCTGGTCATTCTCGGCGGCGCCGCGCAGCCGTTCCAGGTCTCGGCACGCGACATGCTGGCGAAGGAGCAGGCGATCCTCGGCAGCCGCTATGTCACGCGGCTCGAAATCCTGGAGACCTGCGATCTGGTCGCGCGCGGCAAGGTGTGGCCGCTGGTCAGCGTCGTGCGGCCGCTCGCCGAGGCGGAAGCGGTGCACGACCTGGTCGAACGCGGCAAGGTGACCGGCCGGGCAGCCTTGCGCATTGCGTGAGCGGGAGCGCTTCCGGCAAGCGGCGAAAACCAATACCATCGCGACAATACTCAAAATCGGGGAAGGACAACGACCATGACGCAGCGCCTGCCGTTACTATCGGATGCGGACGCCACCGGGGTTGCCAAAGACACGCTCGCCGGCTCGACCAAGCTGCTCGGCCGCTCGTCCAACCTGCTGCGCATCCTTTCCGCGCACACGCCCTATCTGGCGCGCTGGTTCATCGGCTTTGTCGGCGCGGTGCGCCAGCCCAATCTCGGCGCCGTGTCGGACGTCAAATTGCGCAATCTCGCCAACATCAAGACGTCGATGACCAACGAGTGCAAATATTGCTCGACCCACACCTCGATCTACGGGCAGGCGCTCGGCATCAGCGAGGCGCAGCTTGCGGCGATGCAGGGCGACGCCTGGAAGACCAGCCCGCTGTTCGACGAACGCGAAAGAGCGGCCATCGCCTGGGCGGAAGCGGTGACGCTCAACACCGCGAAAAGCGACAAGGCGCTGTGGGAGACAATGAAGCGCCTGTTCAGCGACGCCGAGATCGTCGAGATCACGCTCGCATCCGCGATGTTCAACATGATCAACCGGCTCAACGATACGTTCTGGACCGAACTCGAAACCGTCGAGTACAACCGGCGCCAGGGCAATGCCGTCAAAGGCGTCACCGTCGCCGATATTGAGAGCTTCGCCGGCACCTTCGCCGCCTCCGGCGCGGCGCACCGTCGCGCCGCGGGCGCCGTGGCGGCGGAGTGACGCGTCCGTGAGCGCGCCATAGCGTTCCGATGGACCTCATCGTCCGCAATGCGCGCCTCGCCGGCCGCGCTTCCGATGGCCCCTTGGATATCGGGATCGAGCGCGGCCGCATCGTTGCAATCGAACGGGATCTGCGCGCCGATGCCGCGGTCTACGACGCCAAGGGCCGGCTCGCGTGCCCCGGCCTGATCGAAACGCACATTCACCTCGACAAGTCGCGCATCATCGATCGCTGTGCCCCGCAGGCGCACGCCACGCTGAGCCCGGTGGTCAGCGTCACGCCGGTGAAAAAGGCCATGACGGTCGAGGATGTGCACGCGCGCGCGGCCAGGACGCTCGAGCAATGCATTGTGCACGGAACCACCCGCTTGCGCACCCAGCTCGAGGTTGATCCCGGCATCGGCATGCGCGGCTTTGATGGCGTGTCGGCGCTGATCGACGAATACAAATGGGCGATCGACATCGAGATTTGCGTGTTCCCGCAGGAGGGCCTGATCAGCTATCCCGGCACCGAAGAGCTGCTGATTGAGGGCCTCAAGCGCGGCGCCAAGGTGATCGGCGGCGCGCCGCGCTACGACAAGGATGGCGCCGGGCAGGTCCGGCGGATTTTCGAGCTGGCGCGCGAATTCGACGTCGACATCGACATGCATCTCGACGTCGGCCCTTCCGCCGAGCACATGGACATCCATCTCGTGCGCGAACTGACCGACAAATACAAACGCGGCGGCCGCGTCGTGGCCGGCCACATGGCCAAGCTGTCGCTGCTGCCTCCGGAGCGCATGGCGGGAATGGCGAAGAGCCTCGCCGATAGCGGCATCGCGGTGACGGTGCTGCCGGCGACCGATCTGTTCCTCATGGGCCGCGACCAGGACCACAGCGTGCGGCGCGGGGTCGCCGACGCCAACCTGCTCATGGCGCACGGCGTCACCTGTTCGCTGTCCACCAACAACGTGCTCAATCCGGCGACGCCTTACGGCGACTGCTCGCTGATCCGCATGGCCAATCTCTACGCCAATGTGCTGCACGTCGACCGGCCGGCGCGTCTCAACGAATGCTTCGACATGCTCACGCATTCGTCGGCGCGGCTGCTCAACCTCAAGGACTACGGGTTTTCGCCCGGCAACCCGGCCGACATCGTGGTCATCGATGCGCAGACGCCGGAGCAGGCGGTGGCGGAGATTTCCCAGCCCGTCGCGGTGTTCAAGAACGGCAAGCGCACGGTGACCTGGAATCCGCCCGAGCTCATGCGCCCGCAATAGCTATGTCTTGCGGATACGGAAGGAGAGCACGCCGCCTTCTTCCGATTTTCCTTCCAACCTGTCGCCAGTTTGCCGCAGCAGGTTCGGGATATCGATCGCCGTCAGGGGGTCGGTGCATTCGGCGACGATCACGTCGCCGCTTTTCAGGCCGGACAGCATCTTGCGCACCCGCAACGCCGGCAGCGGGCATTTCAGGCCGCGCAGGTTCATGATCTTTTCGCTCATGAGGAAAGCGGCACCATGGAAAGCTGCCGGTCGGCCGCCGGAATATAGGCTTCCGGCAGGCCGAGCTCTTTGCGCACGATATTGGTGCCGCGCGTGAGCGCCACCATCTTGTAGAAAGCGTGCATACGGCTCATCGACTGGCGGCCGAATCCGCAATCGCTGGTCAGGATCAAACGCTCCGGCTCGATATATTTCAGCGCGCGGCGGATGAGGTCGGCGACTTCCTCCGGCCGCTCGACCTGCAGCGTGCGGTGACTGATGACGCCGAGCGCGATCTTCTTGCTCTTGGAAATCATCGAGCCGAAATATTCGAGGTCTTGCCCGCGGTTGAATGCGCCTTCCACCGTGAGCACGTCGCAATCGAGCCGGTCGAGATAGGGCAGCGCCGCCTTGTAGGATTGATCCTTGCTCGCCACGCGCTGCGCCGCCGGCGAGCCCCAGCAGGTGTGACACCACACCTCGCACTTGCCGCGCAGGCCGGCCACCTCGACGTTGAACGCATCCACCCACTGTTCCGGTTTGATCGGTTGTTTGGGGTCGGCGACCACCTGATGGATTGCTGGCTCCTCGATCTGCACCAGCGGGGCGCCGGCATCGGCCAGCGCGTGATATTCCTTGTTGAGCGCGGCGGAGAGATCCATCAGCAGATCGAGCCGGCTCGTGTAGTGTTCGTTGCTGAGCATCAGCGCCAGGATCTGCGCCGAGATCGAGCCGATCTTTACCGGCCGGTCGGTCATCGGCGCGACCGCCTTGTAGGCGCGGTCGAGCTGCAGGTCGGCGGCGCCGATCCTGGCCGTCACCGGCGGCGTCATGCGGGTCTCGATAACCTCCCACATCAGGTCGCCCGGACCCTTGTCCGCCATGAAGCCGGCGGGCGGCACCTCCACGCGCGGCGCGCCAATGCCCGCGATACGCTCGGTGACATAGCTGACCCAGGCGCGGCCAGCGACATCGTCGTCGAGCCGCGTATCGCCATCGACGAAAATGTCGATGCCGGCGCGGTGCTGCGCCGCCATATGGCAAGCCAGGCAGTCGAAATGCTGCTCGCGGTAGGCAAGACGCGAAAAGCCTTGTGCCAGCGGAATGCCACGCAGGTTCTCGGTGTACCAGCTCGGGCGCGGCAGCGCCCCGGTGGTGGTGGTCAGCAGAGCCTTGTCTTTTGTCGCCGTAAACACGGGGTTCGGTCCTGGTATTGCCGCGCGAAAACCGTCGCTGTGCCGGTACCGCTGTTGAGGTAGACTGAATATTCTCGACTATTCAAGGTCAAGCACGCGACATGGCGGCCGCAGAGACCATACAGACGATCACGCGGCTGACGCCGCTCGCCGAGGTGCTTGCCGTCGTCGAGGGCGAGGTCAGGCCGGTCGTTCCGCGCACCGTCGATGTGGCCGGCGCTACCGGCCGCACGCTTGCCGCCGACGCGACCGCGCCACCGCGCCCAAGCGCGACCATCGCCTTGCAGGACGGGTGGGCGCTCAAGGCGGACGATACCTTGGGCGCCGGCAGCTACGCCCCGGTGACGCTGTTGCTGATGCCGCAGCGGGTCGAAGCCGGGCGGGCGATGCCGGCCGGCACCGACTGCGTGGCGCCGCTCGACGCGGTGCGGGTCGACAAGGATCGCGCCGAGGCGCTCGCCACCGTCAATCCGGGCGATGGCATGCTGCCGGCGGGTGGCGACAGCGATCCGGGCGTTCCGTTGCGCCGCGCTGGCGAGCGTCTGCGCGTGACCGACGTCGCCGCGCTTGCCTGTGCCGGGCTTGCCCGCCTTACCGTGCGCGAGCCGCGCATCCGCGTGGTGCCGCTGCGCGGCAGCGGCATCGTCGTCGCGACCGCGCGGCTGCTGGCGAGCGACATCGACCGGTGCGGGGGCGCCGCGCGGCTCGACGACGCCGGGCGCGATCTCGGTGTCGCGCTGGCGGCGGAGAGCACCGATGCCATCGTTGCGATCGGCGGCACCGGCAGCGGCCGCAACGACACCAGCGTGCAGACGCTGGCGCGCGAGGGCCGGCTCGCCGTGCACGGCATCGCGCTGACGCCGGGCGAAACCGCCGCGCTCGGGTTTGCCGGACCGCGTCCGGTGCTGCTGCTGCCCGGGCGGCTCGACGCCGCGCTTGCCGTGTGGCTCGTGGTCGGGCGGCGCGTCATGCAACGGCTGGCCGCGGCCAGAGCGGACGAGCGCGAACCGGCCGAAATATTGCCGCTGGCGCGCAAGGTTTCTTCCACGGTCGGTCTCGCCGAGGTGGTGCCGGTGCGGCGCAATGCCGGAAAGGCGGAACCGCTGGCGAGCAAATATCTGCCGCTGTCGTCGCTCGCACGGTCGGACGGCTGGGTTCTGGTGCCGGCCGAGAGCGAAGGCTATGCCGCCGGCGCGGCAGTCGAGATGAGGCCGTGGCCGTGAGAATCGCAAGATGAGCGAGACGCGCAAAGCCCGGCCCGGCGCCGACGACGAATTGCTCGCGCGCGTGCGCGCGGCCGCGCGCCAGGAGCAGTTCCTCGAAGTGGTGTCGGCGGAGGAGGCGCGTGCGCGTTTTATGCGGCATCTCGATCTGACGCCGCTCGCCGCGGAAAGCGTGCCTTTGGCTGCGGCGCTTGCGCGCGTGCTGGCGCATGACGTGGTGGCCGCGGTCGATGCGCCGCCGTTCGACCGCTCCAATGTCGACGGTTTTGCGCTGCGCGCGGCCGATACGGTCGGAGCCGGCGACGCAATGCCGAAAATCCTCCGGCTCAATGCGGAAGTGATCGCCTGCGGCGATACGCCGGCGCTGCAGGTTGCGCCCGGCACCGCCACGGCCATCGCCACCGGCGGCGTCATTCCGCGCGGCGCCGACGCGGTGGTGATGATCGAGCAAACCGAGCTTGTGAGCGAGGGCGTGCCTGCCATCGAACTGCGGCGCGCGGCCGCGCCCGGCCAACTCATTTCCTATGCCGGTTCCGATATCGCGCGCGGCGAGACGCTGCTGCGGCGCGGCACGCGCATCGGCTCGCGCGAGATCGGCATGTTGGCGGCCTGCGGGCTGGCGAATATCGATGTTGTGCGGCGGCCAAAGGTGGCTGTGCTGTCGACGGGCGACGAACTGGTGACGCCGGGCGAGCCGCTCAGGCCGGCCGGCGTCTACGACAGCAATGGCGCGATCATCGCCGCGGCCGTCACCGAAGCCGGCGGCGAGCCGGTGAGCCTGGGCGCGTTTCCCGACGACGCGGCCGCGCTGGAAAAGGCGGTGCGCCAGGCACTCGCCGGCAGCGATCTCGTGGTGATGTCGGGGGGCACCTCGAAAGGCGCCGGCGATCTGTCGCACGCGGTTGTCTCGAAGCTGGGCAAGCCCGGCATCCTGGTGCACGGCGTCGCGCTCAAACCGGGCAAGCCGCTGTGTCTCGCCGTGATCGGCACGACGCCAATCGTAGTGCTGCCCGGCTTCCCGACCTCCGCCATCTTCACCTTCCACGCTTTCGTTGCGCCGCTGATCCGCGCCCGCGCCGGCCTGCCGCCGGAAGCCGCGCAGACGATCGCCGCGCGGGTGCCGCTGCGCATCGCCTCCGAGCTTGGGCGCAAGGAATTCGTGCTGGTGTCGCTGGTCGAAAGCCCGGAGGGCCCGGTTGCATTCCCGACCGCCAAGGGATCCGGCTCGGTGACAAGTTTCTCGCAAGCCGACGGGTTTCTCGAAATCGACGCGCTCGCCTCCGCGCTCAACGCCGATACGAAGGCCGATGTGACGCTGATCGGCAGCGCCGCGCGTGCGCCCGATCTCGTCATCATGGGCAGTCACGACGTGGCGCTCGACGTCGTGGTGGGAGCGCTCGCCGAACGCGGTTTTACCGCGCGTACGCTCGCGGTCGGCAGCCAGGGCGGCGTGGCGGCGGCGAGCCGCGGCGAATGCGATATCGCGCCGGTGCATCTGATCGACCCGGCGAGCGGCCAATATAATGTGCATCTGGCGACGCCGGACTTGCGCCTGGTGCGCGGCTGGCAGCGCATGCAGGGCATATTGTTCCGCCCCGGCGACAAGCGCTTCGAAGGCCGTAAGCCAGCGGAGGCGCTCAAATCGGTGCTCGCGGATGCGTCGGCGCTGATGGTCAACCGCAATGCCGGCTCCGGCACGCGCGTGCTGGTCGATACGCTACTGACGGGCGCGCGGCCGCCCGGCTACGCCAATCAGCCGAAGTCGCATAATGCGGTTGCCGCCGCCGTCGCCCAGGGCCGCGCCGACTGGGGCGTCGCAATCGAACCGGTGGCGAAGCTTTACGGCCTCGGGTTCCTGCCCGTCGCGCCGGAACATTACGATTTCCTTCTGGTCGAGGCGCGTGCCGGGCGGCCGGCGGTGCAGGCGTTTCTGGCGGCGCTGCGTGAGCCTGCGACACGAGAACGCATCCGCGCCCTCGGCATGCGCCCCGCCGATGGCTAAGTTCGGCGTTATGCAGCGAGCGATCCGGATCCGCGTCATGACATATTGGGTCGAACGCTGCGGCGTCGCGCTGCTATTGATGCCGCTGGTCTTTGGCGCGGCGCAGGCGCAGTTGCGCGGCCACGGCGGGCCGGTACGGGCGCTGGCGATCTCGCCCGACGGCAGTGAGGCCGTCTCCGGCAGCTTCGACACCTCGGCGATCCGCTGGTCGCTGACGCGCAACGTCGCCGAACAGGTGATGCGCTTCCACGACAACGCGGTGAACGCGGTCGCCTGGCTCAGGGACGGCCGCATCGCGACCGCCGGCGCCGATGCGCATATTGCGATTTGGACGCCGGGCAAGCCTGAGCCCGACAAAGTGCTCGACGGACATACCGGCCCGATCGCCGCGCTCGCGGTCTCGCCGGACGGCAAAACGCTCGCTTCGGCGTCGTGGGATCACACGGTCCGCCTTTGGCCGCTCGATGACGGCATGCCGCGCGTGCTGGAAGGCAACAGCCAGAACGTCAACGGCGTCGCTTTCTCTCCCGACGGCCGCGAGCTGGTAAGCGCCGGCTACGATGCGACGCTTCGGATTTGGCGGCTTGCCGACGGCGGCGTCGCCGTGCACAACCTGCCGACGCCGCTCAATTCGGTTGCCATCGCGCCCGACGGCGAAATCGTCGCGGCCGGCGCCGACGGCAAGGTCTATTTTCTCTCGCCGCAAGGCGAAACGCGCGCCGAGGTGCAGGCCTCGGCCACGCCGATCATCGCGGTGGCGCTGTCGCGCGACGGCAAACTGGCGGCCGCCGCCGGCGTGCGCGGCTCGGTTACGGTGATCGACCGAAAGCTGCGCAAGCTGGAACACACTTTGGTCGGGCCCGGCCTGCCGGTGTGGTCGGTAGCATTCTTTCCCGACAACCATACGCTGCTGACCGGCGGTACCGACCGCACCATCCGCCGCTGGGATGCGATTTCCGGCGAGCCGATCGGCGCGGTGGTGGTGGGCGCGCCGGACGATCCGCTCGCGGCTTACGCCGGCGATCCCGGCGCGCAGGTGTTTCGCGCCTGCGTTGCCTGCCACACCTTGTCGCCCGGTGAAGGCAACAAAGCGGGGCCGAGTCTTGCCGGCATTTTCGGCCGCCGCATCGCCACGCTGCCCGGCTACCGCTATTCCGACGCGCTCAAGCACATGAACATCGTCTGGACACCGGAGACGGTCGCGAAGATGTTCGAGGTCGGCCCGATGACCTACACGCCCGGCACCAAGATGCCCGAGCAAAAGATCGGCTCGGCGCAGGACCGCCAGGCGCTGGTGGAGTTTCTGGAGAAGGCGACGAGGAAGCAGTAATCCGTCAGGAATCGTCCTTCGGCTTCTGCTCGCTCAGATAATCGTCGGCGGTGCGCGCGGCCGGGCGCTTGGGCCCGGCGAACGGATCGAAATTTTCCTCCGCCATGGCGGCGACCCGGCAGTCGGCGCACATTTTGATGACGTCAAGCCGCTGCTTGGAGTTCTTGAACATCCAATGCTGGCCTTCGAGCTTGGCGGCGACCCGCTCGACCGAGCTTTTGACGCCGAACAGCTTGCCGCAGCGAATGCATTCGAAGGGCTCTTCCTGCTTGACGATGCGGCTCGACGCGGTGGCGGCGCGGAAATCGATCTGCGGCCTGAGGCCGATCACTTTTTCCGGACAGGTAGCCTGGCACAGGCCGCATTGCACGCAGGCGTCCTCGGCAAAACGCAGCATCGGCCGCTCGGGATCGTCCGACAGCGCGCCGGTCGGGCAGGCGGAAACGCAGGACAAGCACAGTGTGCAGCCCTCGACCTTGACGTCGACGGTGCCGAACGGCGCACCTTGCGGCAGCGGCACGACATCGACCGGGGCGGGCGCCACGGCGTGCAGCTCGCGCAAGGCGTGCCGCACCACGTCGCGCTTGCGGCCGGCGGCGGCGAATGTGGCGGGCCTGGCGGCGCCGTCCATGCCGGCGATGGCGCGCAGCGCTTCTCCCAGCGCATCCGGATCGTCGGTCTCGATCGACGCGACGCGTTCCCCGGCAAAACCGAGCCCGGCCAAAATCGGTTGCGCGAGTGCGATGGTCTTTGCGAGGCCGGCCGGATCGTGACGCGGCCTGGCGCGGATCAGAAAACGCAGTGCCGAGGCGCCGTAGGCAAAACTCGCCGCTACCGCTTCCAGTCCGACCTGCGTCACCTCATTGACCTGCACCGGCAATACAGTCGCCGGCAGGCCGTCGCCGTGCCGCGCCAGCGCGCCGATCATTTCAACGCCGTGCTCGGCGTCGTGGAACATCACCACCGCCTGCCGGCCGCCGGCTTCGCGGTAAGCGGACAGCAGCGCGCGCAGTTTGCGCAGCAGCGCGTCGGACGGCGGCAGGGCATAGGCCGCGGCGCCGGTCGGGCAGGCGGCCGCGCATTGGCCGCAGCCGGCGCAAATCTGCGCATCGATCGCCACATGATCGCCGTTCGGCGCAATGGCGCCGGTCGGACAGAGATCGAGGCAACGGCGGCAGCCGACGATCCTGGAGCGCGAATGCGCGCACAGGTCCTCGGTGAAATCGATGTAGCGCGGCTTGTCGAAAGTGCCGGTGAGATCGCGCGCCTTGAGCGCCGCGCGCAGGACGGCGGCGGGGTCGCCTGGATCGGCGCGCAGATAACCTTCGCGCAGGTCGGCCGCCGGAAACAGCGAAGCGCCGGCCGAAAGATCGATCACGATGTCGCAGCGCGATACCGCGCCGTTGCGCGCCGGCCCGAATTCAAGCGCGCCGCGCGAGGACGGGCGCGGCGCGGCATAATCGTCGACGGTCAACTCGAAGGCGCCGAGATAACCCTTGGCTTGCCGGATGACGCCCTTCACCACCGGATATTCGGTCGTCCGCGGCGGCGCCAGCTCGCCGGGCGGCTTGATCATGACCGTTATGTCGAGATGATCCTTCAGCAGATTGGCGGCTTCGATCGCCTGCTCGTCCTTGCCGTAGATCAGCGTCACGCCCTCGCTCACCAGCGGAACGAAGGCGGGTACGGGCAAAGGCTCGGCGCTCGCGGCGATCAGCGCCGCCATTTTCGGGCCGGCCGCGGCGGCATCCTTCGACCAGCCCGCGGTCTCGCGGATATTGACGAAGCTGATCTCGGCCGCGTCCTTGATTGCACCGGCAACTTCGCCGAACAGCGGCGCTTCCTGCGTACAGGCGACGGTCAGTGCAGCGCCACCGGCAGCCAAGTTGCGGAAACGTTCGAGTTCCGCGCGGCAAAGCTGGCGGCCCTCGACGACGGCGGCGCCGCGGCAGACGCGTGCAACCGCCTCGCCGTCGAGCGGCACGGTGTCTTCGCAGGAGCAGATCAGGATATTGCGCGGCCGTTCGGCCATCGGGCTTACTTACCTTTGCGCGAGTCGCCGCGCTTTTGCGGCGAAATGCGACCTTTGGCGCCGCCGTCGCTCTATCTGCGCGCGGCCGCGGGACTGGGCCTCGAGACCCCCTGTCGCTATAATTATAAGTATTCAAATGAGAAAGTAACAGCCAATGGCGCTGGAGACGCGGGATCGCCCGCTCATGCCGGAATTGACGTTGCCGCCGCCATTCACGCTGGTGCGCCTGCGTGAATTGGGTGACGCCTTCGCGCATGCAGCATCGATCGCGCCGGAGCGGGGCGCCGGCACGCTGGTCTATGTCGGGCGCTTCGATCTCGCCGAATTCGCCGTCGTGCTGGAGCCGGACGAGCCGCTGCGTCTGGCAAGGCGCGCTCTCTATGCCGGAATGACTGCGCTCGCCGACGCGCTGACCGCGCACGCACAGCCGGAAACCGCCGTCGGCATCGACTGGCCGGATTCGATCTTGATCAACCGCGGGCTGGTGGGCGGCGGGCGTCTGGCGTGGCCAAAGGGAGCCGCCGAGGACGCAATGCCGCCGTGGCTGGTGTTCGGCGCCATGATCCGCACCGTGTCGATGAGCGGCAACGAGCCCGGCCTCAATCCGCTGGTTACCGCACTCGAGGAAGAGGGTTTCACCGACGCCATGTCCGATCAGGTGGTGGAAAGCTTCGCGCGCCATTTCATGGTCGCCATCGACGCCTGGCAGGAACACGGCTTCGGCCCGGTGGCGCGGAGCTACCTGGAACGGCTGCCTGCCGAGCGCGGCCTGCGCCGCGACATCGACGAGAACGGCGATCTGCTGCTGCGCCGCGTGGGCAAGACGCAGATCGGGCGGGAGCAATTATTGCCGCGGCTCGCCGAGCCCGCCTGGTTCGATGCGACAAGCAAGGGCCCGCGCGCGTGAAGCTGTTACGCACCATACGGCTCGACCCCTCCGACACCTTCATCTTCGAGAAGGCGGCCGCGCCGGGCGAGTGGGCGGTGTCCGGTGCCTTCGCCTTCTGGCAGCGGGATCCGGGGACGCTCGAAGGCAAGGTACGCTCGGCGTTCCGCGGCGGCTTTCTCGGCGTCGATTCGCTCGGCTGGTCGACGCTGGCGCAGATCGTCGAAGCGAACGAAGCCGACCGGGCGAAGGTGGTGGAGGCGCTCGCGCGGCAACTGGTCCGCAGTTTCGGCGCGCCCGATCTGCCGGCAGCCGCGGCGGCGGCGGAAGACGAGGTTGCCTTCGTCGAGTCGCTGTGCACGCCGCCGCCGGACAGTTTGATCGCCGTGCACCGCGTTTTCGAGGACGGCGCGGTGCGCGAAGCGTTTCGCGCCTTGCGCCCGCGCTCCGGTGCCAAGCCCGCGCGCGTGTTCTCCTTCCTCGAAGTCGAGGGCGAGGACGACGATGAGCCGGGCGAGGAGGTCGATCTCATCGCCATGGCCGAGCGGGAGCGCAAATGAGCGATTTCTGGATTTCCTGCGGACATCATCTGCTCGACCGCGACGAGGGCGGCGGGCTGCTGGTGACCGACGATTTCCTGAAAGTCTATCTGGCGCGGCCCGAGCTGATCCCGCCGCCGGAGGCTTGCGCCGTCGAAAAGACGCTGCATGCCGCGCTGCTCGCCGCTCCGCGCATGCCGGTTTCCGCCGCCGACATCGCGGCGATCGCCGATGCCGATGCGCGCGAGAACTGGCGCTTGCTGATCGTCTTCCGCGATCGCCTGCTGCGTCACAAGACGCTGGAAGCGGCCTATGCCGAACTGGTGCGCGGCGGCCTCGGCCAAACGCCGCCGCTGTTCGTAAGCCAGCTCGTGCATGTGATCATGCGCAATGCGCTCGACGGCGTCGAAGACCCGCGCGTGGTGCGCGCGGCCGAACTGTTCTTCCGCACCCAGCGCGTCACCATGCATGAGGGCTCGCTGCTGGCGGCCGACGAGGAAACCGTCGGCGGCGTCAATACCGCGCCGGTGACGCCGCTCGTTTCCATGCTGGGCATTCCAGCGGAGGCCGAGATCGACGTGCTCAACGACGACAATGCCGAACGCTATTGGGAACGCAGCGACCGCTTCGATATGGCGCTCGATATGACCGGCGGCCGAGCCGGGCTCGCCGCGCTTGCCGAGGCAATGCGGCGCTGGATCGCGCACGTCCTCGGCGTCGAGGTCACGATCGAGCCGCTGAGAGAACTGCGCGATGCACCGCTGACCTGGTATGTTGGTCTCGATGCCGACGGCACGCGCATCGGCGATCAGTTGTGGAACGTGGGAGAACTCGACGAGGCCGCAATGGCGTCGGTGATCGGCTTGTTCGCGCTCACCTTCCGCGATCCCTCGCTGATGCTGGACAAGGTCAGGGGCGAGCCGGTCTATCTGATCCTGGCCATGACATCCGACAAGACAATCCGCATGAAACCGCAGAACCTCATCACAGGTCTGCCGATCCGGCATCTGGAGGCGGTCAGTTGAGCGTCGCGCCCCCCTTGCAAACCATCGCGGTCGGCGTCGTCGTCGAGCGGCGCAAAGGCGTCACCCAGTGGAGCGACTTCTTCTGGCGGCCGGTGCACGTGCTCGCCGGTGCGCCGGAAACGCGCCCCTGGACCAAGCTCACGGATGACGGCGAGCAGGCGACGTTTTTTGTCGGCACGGCCAGCGTTGAATTGTATCGCACGGAGACCGCGTATTATCGCGACAATCTCGAATCCGGCGCGCCCGCTCTGTGGGTCTCGCTGCGCCCGACCGGAAGCGAGCCCCCTTACACAGTCGCGGTGGTGACGGCCGACCCCGCCGAGGGCGAAAGCCTGACCGAGACGGCGACCGATATGGTCGAGCCAGTGCCGATGCCGGAGGCGATCCAGCAGATTCTGGCCGCGTTCGTCGCCGAGCATCATGTCGAGCGGACATTTGTTAAACGCAAACGCGACCGCGCCAATCCCGAAGCGCTTGGGCGGCGCACGCCGACCGGCGACGGCGAGCCATCATGAGTGAGCCGGAAAAATTCCTTGACCGGTGGTCGCGTCGCAAACGCGACGCCGCGGAGATGCCCGCGCCCGCCGAGGCGAAGCCCGCCGCCGCGACGCCATCGCCGGATAGCGCGGCGAAAGAGAAGGTCTCCGAGCCCGCATTCGATCCCGCCAGCCTGCCGCCGATTGAATCGATCGGCGCCGATTCCGACATTGCCGCATTCCTCAAACCGGGCGTCCCGCCGGAACTTACCCGCGCGGCACTTCGTCGCGCTTGGTCCGCCGATCCGGCGATCCGCGATTTCATCGGCTTGATCGAAAACCCGTGGGACTTCAACGACCCTCATGCCGTGCCCGGTTTTGGGCCGATGCCCGCCGGCGAGGACATAGGCCGCTTGCTGGCGCAAGCAATCGGCGAACGGCCGGCGGCTGAGACCGATGCGCCGCGCCAGGTCGCTCAGCCTCCGGAAAATCCAAATGAAAATCGATTGACCCGAACCGATTTGCCGTCGCCGCAACAATTGTCGGACGCTGAGTCGGCACCCGATCAGGGCCTCGCGGCGGTGGCAAAAGATCCCGTGCAGCGCAGCGAAGAAGATACTGCAATGCAAAACAACTCTGGCGAGGCGGAAGGCTCTCCGCCGTCGCGTCGGCGTGGGCACGGCGGGGCACTCCCGAAATAATGAACGGTCTTATAGCCTATGGCTATTGACCCTGTGTTCCGCGCGGCATTAGCTTGTAATCATTCCGAACTGGCTATTTTCGCGCCAGTTACGGCAAAAAAAAATAACAACGGTGCTGCCAGGGGAAACAAAAGCGACATGACCGACCGGGGTCTACAGGAAGCGATTCGCGCCGCCGGTGGCGTCACTGAGCTTGCACGGCGAATTGGGATTTCCCAGCCGTCGGTGTCGAATTGGTCCCGCGTCCCCGCAGAGCGGGTGTTGACCGTGGAAGCGATCACCGGCGTCGCCCGCGCCATCCTGCGGCCCGACCTTTACGGCGATAGCGACAGAACAACGGGTATCGACGAGGTCGATCTCGCGCGTGCGCAGGAATATGCGCTCCTGGCCGCCTTGCTGACCCGCGCACCGGATGCGGCCTTTCTGCAACGCCTCGCCATGCTGCGCGGCGATCCGACGCCACTCGGTGTTGCCCATATCGGGCTTGCCGATGCTGCCGCCGGCGCCGACGCGGACAAAGTCGAGCGCGAATTCTTCAATCTGTTCATCGGTATTGGCCGCGGCGAATTGATGCCCTACGGCTCCTATTATATCGCCGGCTTCCTGCATGAGCGCCCGCTGGCGCGGCTGCGCGAGGATCTTGCGCGCCTCGGCATCGAGCGCGTCGCGGAGCAGTACGAATCGGAGGATCACGCCGCCATCCTGTGCGAAATCATGTCGGGTATCGCCGGCGGACAATTTGCGGTGCCGGCCGACGCCGACCGGCAACTATTCGAGAAACATCTTTCGCCCTGGCTCGGGCGCTTCTTCGCCGATCTCGAGCGCGCGGATGCTGCGCATTTCTATCGCCGCGTCGGCGCGCTCGGCCGGGTGTTCATCGAAATTGAGACGGAGGCTTTCGCGTTGGCCGGGTAGGGCACGCGAGCAGTGGAACTGCACGTTCTTTCAAGGAGGACTGGCAATGAAATCCGAACCTAAAGCCAATCTGGCGCGGCGCAACTTCCTCCGCGCGCTCGGCGCCGGGGCCGGTGTTGCGGCGACGCCCGCCGTCCTCGTGAGCGAAGCCAAGGCGGACTCGGAAAGCAACGATGAAAAGCGCAAGGCGCGCTACAAGGCCGATTCCGCCGAAGTGAAGACCTACTATCGCGTCAACCGTTACCCGAGCTGAGGGAGGCACGCCGTGCTGATCAAAAGAACGGAACGCCAGGCGCGCCAGGGCTCGCTTGCTGCCCTCGCCAGCCAGGACAATACCGGCCTCGACCGCCGCACTTTCCTGCGCCGGTCAGGCGTCGCCGCCGGCGGCCTCGCCGCGCTGGGCGCATTGCCGCTTGTCAGCGTGCAAAAGGCCGAGGCCGGCCCGCCGCCCGCCAAGGGCGCGACCGTCACCATCCGCAAGAGCATCTGCACGCATTGCGCGGTCGGCTGCACCGTCACCGCCGAGGTGTCGAACGGCGTCTGGATCGGACAGGAACCGAGTTGGGATTCGCCGATCAATCGCGGCTCGCACTGCGCCAAGGGCGCATCGGTGCGCGAATTGGTGATGGGCGAGCGTCGCCTGAAATATCCGATGAAAATGGTCAACGGCCAATGGACCCGCATCAAATGGGACCAGGCCATCGATGAAATCGGCGACAAGCTCAAGCAGATCCGTGAGAAGTCGGGACCCGATGCCGTGTATTGGCTGGGCTCGGCCAAGTTCTCCAACGAGGGCACCTATCTGTTCCGCAAGCTGGCGGCGTTCTGGGGCACCAACAACCAGGACCACCAGGCGCGCATTTGCCATTCGACGACGGTGACCGGCGTGGCCAATACCTGGGGCTACGGCGCGATGACCAACAGCTTCAACGACATCCGCAATTCGAAGACGCAGATCATCATGGGCGGCAATCCGGCCGAAGCCCATCCGGTGTCGTTGCAGCACCTGCTGGAAAGCAAGGAGCTCAACAAAGGCAACATGATCGTCATCGATCCGCGCATGACGCGGACGGCGGCGCATGCCACCGAATACGTACGTATTCGTCCCGGCACCGACATCCCCGTGCTCTGGGGCATGCTCTGGCACGTGTTCAAGAACGGCTGGGAAGACAAGGAATTCATCAAGCAGCGCGTCTACGGCATGGACGAGGCGCGCAAGGAAATCGAGAAATACACGCCGGAAGTCGTCGAGAACATCACCGGCGTGCCCGGCGCGCAGCTCGAGCGCGTCGCCAAGATGTTTGCGACGGAGCGGCCCTCGACGCTGATCTGGTGCATGGGCCAGACCCAGCACACCGTCGGCACCGCGAACGTGCGCGCAAGCTGCATCGCGCTGCTCGTCACCGGCAATGTCGGTAAGCCCGGCACCGGCGCCAACATTTTCCGCGGCCACGACAACGTGCAGGGCGCCACCGACATCGGCCTCGATGTGGTGACGCTGCCGTTCTATTACGGCCTGGTGGAAGGCGCCTGGAAACATTGGAGCCGCGTCTGGGAGGTCGACTACAACTGGGTGCAGGCGCAGTTCGATCCCAAACAGCCGAAGAAAATGATGGAGACCCCCGGTATCCCGCTCACCCGCTGGTTCGATGCGGTGCTGCTGCCGAAGGACAAAGTGGGTCAAAGCGACAATGTGAAGGCGATGATGGTGTTCGGCCACGCCAGCAATTCCATCACCCGTATCCCTGAATCGACCAAAGGCATGGCCGCGCTCGAACTGCTGGTGGTCGCCGATCCGCATCCGACGACCTGGGCGTCGCTGTCGGCCAATGCCGGGCGCAAGGACAACACGTATCTGTTGCCCATCTGCACCCAGTTCGAGACGTCAGGCTCGCGCGTCGCCTCCAACCGTTCGCTGCAATGGGGCGAGCAGATCGTGCCGCCGATCTTCGAATCGAAGGACGACAGCGAGGTGATTTACCTGCTCGCCAAGAAGTTCGGCTTCGAAGACAAGATGTTCAAGAACATCAAGGTCGAGGGCACCAAGGTCCCGCCCGAGGACGTGCTGCGCGAAATGAACCGCGGCAGCTTCTCGACCGGCTATTGCGGCCAGTCGCCGGAGCGGCTGAAGGCGCATATGCGCCACCAGGCGGCCTTCGACCTGGTGAGCATGCGCGCGCCGAAGGACACCCCGGAAGTCGGCGGCGACTATTACGGCCTGCCTTGGCCGTGCTGGGGCACGCCGGAAGTCAAGCATCCGGGTACGCCGCTGCTCTACGACACCACCAAGAGCATCCAGGACGGGGGCGGCACCTTCCGCGCCCGTTTCGGCGTCGAGCGCAACGGCGTATCGCTGCTGTCAGAGACCTATTCCAAGGACTCGGAGATCAAGGACGGCTATCCGCAGTTCACCTACAGCGTGCTCAAGAAGCTCGGCTGGGACAGCGAACTGACGCCGGCCGAACTTGCCACGATCCAGAAGATCGGCGGCGACGTGGCCTGGTCGACCGACCTGTCCGGCGGCATCCAGCGGATTTGCATCAAGCACAACGTGATCCCGTATGGCAACGGCAAGGCACGCGCCATGGCTTGGGATCTGCCCGACCCCGTGCCGACGCACCGCGAGCCGATCTACTCGCCGCGTGTCGACCTGGTGGCCAAATATCCGACCTATCCGGACGCCGTAAAATTCCGGCTGCCGAATATCGGGCACAGCATCCAGAAGAACGCGGTGGACAAGGGGATGGCCAAGGAATTCCCGCTCATCCTGTCCTCCGGCCGGCTGGTCGAATACGAAGGCGGCGGTGAGGAAACCCGGTCCAACAAGTGGCTCGCCGAACTGCAGCAGGACATGTTCATCGAGATCAACACGTCCGACGCTGCCGATCGCGGCATCAAGGACGGCGGATGGGTCTGGGTCACCGGCGCCGAGAGCTCGTCGAAGGCCAAGATGAAAGCATTGGTCACCGAGCGTGTCGGCAAGGGCGTCGCCTGGATGCCGTTCCACTTCGGCGGCTGGTTCGAGGGCGCCGATCTGCGCAGCAAGTATCCTCAGGGCGCCGATCCATACGTGCTCGGCGAAAGCGCGAACACGATCACCACCTACGGTTACGACCCGGCAACGGGCATGCAAGAACCCAAAGTCACGCTCTGTCAGATCAGAGCGGCATAGGGAGCAACGCCATGGCACGTATGAAATTCCTCTGCGACGCCGACCGTTGCATCGAGTGCAACGCCTGCGTTACGGCCTGCAAGAACGAGCACGAGGTGCCCTGGGGCATCAACCGGCGCCGTGTCGTCACGCTCAATGACGGCAAGCCCGGCGAGCGCTCGGTTTCCATGGCCTGCATGCACTGCACCGACGCACCCTGTGCGGCGGTTTGCCCGGTGAACGCCTTCTACACCACGGCGGACGCGGTGGTGCTGCACTCCAAGGACATCTGCATCGGCTGCGGCTACTGTTTCTACGCCTGTCCGTTCGGCGCGCCGCAATATCCCAAGGTCGGCAACTTCGGTTCGCGCGGCAAGATGGACAAATGCACCTTCTGCGCCGGCGGCCCGGAAGCCGACAACAGCAAGGAAGAGTACGAGAAATACGGCGCCAACCGGCTGGCCGAAGGCAAGCTGCCGTTGTGCGCCGAGATGTGCTCGACCAAATCCCTGCTCGCCGGCGACGGCGACGTCATCGCCAAGATCTACAAGGAACGTGTCGCCAAGCGCGGCTACGGCTCCGGCGCCTGGGGTTGGCAGACGGCCTATCGCGAATCGATCGCGACCTGATCTCGTTGCGGCGGCACGTCAACGCGTGCCGCCAGTTTCGCCGCTGAAGAACACTGGAATCTTGGAGGGATAGCATGGCGAAAATATTTGCCCTTATGCGCGGTATCGCCTGCGCGCTGGCGCTGGGCTTCGTCGTCGTCACGGCCATGCCGGCGGCCGCGCAGCAGCCGAATTCGGTTAATCCGACCGCCGACGCGGTAAAGGAGCAGCAATTGCTCCAGCAGCTCAAGGTTATCCAGGGCCGCGGCACGATTCCCGATGTGAAATCCTACACCCTCGAACATCCCGCCGGCCGCGAGTGGCAGCAATTCCACAATGTGACGCTGCGCTGGATCGGCGGCATCGCCATTCTCGGCATTCTGGCCGTGCTGGTTATTTTCTACCTCGTGCGCGGCATGGTGAAGCTCGAAAGCGGACGCTCCGGCCGTAAGATCGTTCGTTTCAACATGTTCGAGCGTTTCGTGCACTGGATGACGGCGACCTGCTTCATCATCCTGGCGATATCGGGGCTCAACATAACCTTCGGAAGGCCGCTGCTGCTGCCGCTGATCGGGGCGGATGCGTTTTCCGCCTGGTCGGATTGGGCGCGCCTTGCCCATCACTATTTGAGCTTTCCGTTCACGCTCGGCGTCGTTCTCATATTCCTGATGTGGATCGGCGGCAATATTCCGAACAAGGTCGACGTGGAATGGTTCAAACGCGGCGGCGGCATCGTCGGCCACGACCATCCGCCGGCCTACCGGTTCAACGGCGGCCAGAAGGCGATCTATTGGATCGTGGTTCTCGGTGGCGGCTTGGTGGCGGCCACCGGCTACCTGCTGATGTTCCCGTTCTACGGCACCAATATCTCGACGATGGAAACCGCCCAGGTGGTGCATGCCACGGTCGCCGTGCTGTTCGTCGCCGCCATGCTCGGTCACATCTACATCGGCACCATCGGCATGGAAGGCGCGTTCGAGGCCATGGGTGAAGGCACGGTCGACGTGAATTGGGCCAAGGAGCACCATGCGCTGTGGTACGAGGAGGAAACGCAGCCCGGCGTCACCCGCAGCCAGGCGATGCGGCCGGCCGAATAGCTCTCCCATCGGATCGACGGAAAAACGCCCGGCTTCACGGCCGGGCGTTTTGCTATAAGGGCGCATGAGCGGCTCAATGCGCATTATCGGTCTTGCCGGCTGGAGTGGGTCGGGAAAAACCACGCTGATCAAGAAACTCATCCCGCGACTGATCGCGCGCGGATTGAGCGTATCCACGCTCAAGCACGCGCATCACGGTTTCGATCTCGACCAGCCCGGCAAGGATTCGTTCTTCCACCGCGCCGCCGGCGCCACCGAAGTGGTCATCTCCTCGGCCAAGCGCTGGGCCATCCTGCACGAACTGCGCGAGCAGCCGGAATGGGACCTGGGCGCGCTGGTCGGCAAGATGTCGCCGGTCGATCTGGTGCTGGTCGAGGGCTTCAAGCGCGACGCCTTCCCCAAGCTCGAAATCCACCGCGCTGAGAATGGCAAGCCGCTGATCCATCCGCAGGATCCGCATATCGTCGCGATCGCGGCTGACTGCGCATTGCCAACAACCAAATTGCCGGTGATCGACCTCAACGATATCGAGGCGATAGCCGATCTGCTGCTCAAACATGCCGTGCCGGTCGGAAAAGTTGCGAAAGGAAAATAATGGCGCAACTGACCGACGACTGTTTCGCGTTTTCCGGCCCGCTGCTGCCGCTCGCCGACATGGAGCGGTTGATCGTCGAGCGGGTGAGCCCGGTCGCCGAAACCGAGCGCGTGAGCTTGCGCGGCGCGCGCGGCCGCGTGACCGCCGCCGACGTCAACGCGCCGGTCGACTTGCCGCCGTTCGATAATTCGGCGGTCGACGGCTATGCCGTGCGCCATGCCGATCTTCGGCGCGACGGCGATACGCGTATTGCCATCGCCGGCCGGCTGACCGCCGGCGCGGCTGCGGCATTAGCGCTAAAGCCCGGGCAAGCCATACGAATTTTTACCGGCGCGGCTATGCCGCAAAACGCCGATACGGTGTTCATGCAGGAAGATGTGATCGTCGACGGCGATACTGTGATCGTGCCGAAAGGCTTGCCGCTCGGGGCAAACCGCCGCCGTGCCGGCGAGGACGTATCGGCGGGCGAGGTCGTGCTGCCGGCCGGCACGGTGCTGGAGCCGCAGCACGTTGCGCTTGCCGCCGCGCTGGGCATGACCGAAATCGAGGTGCGGCGGCGGTTGAATGTCGCGATCTTCTCGACCGGCGACGAGGTGGTAGAGCCCGGCACACCGCGCGCCGCCGCCGCGATCTATGATGCCAATCGTTATCTGTTGAACGAACTGCTGACGCGGCTCGGCGCAAAGGTGACCGATCTTGGCATTCTCGCCGACGATGCGGACAGGCTCGCCACGGCGCTGCAAGCCGCAGCCGCCGGCCACGATCTTGTGGTCACCTCGGGCGGCGTTTCCACCGGAGAAGCCGACCATGTGCGCAGCGCGGTCGAGCGCGTCGGCAAACTGGTGTTCTGGCGCGTTGCCATCAAGCCGGGCCGGCCGGTGGCGATGGGCGTCATTCCGGCCGGCGGCGGCGCCGGCGCCGCCTTTGTCGGGCTGCCGGGCAATCCGGTGGCGGTGTTCGTGACTTTCGTTCGCGTGGTGAAACCGCTGCTGCTGCGGCTCGCCGGCGCGCGGCCACAATTGCTGACGCCGCTGCCGGTACGCGCCGCCTTCGCCTACAAAAAGAAAAAAGACCGCCGCGAATACGTGCGAGTGGCGCTGCGGCCGGGCAGCGACGGCGAAATCGAGGCGATCAAACATCCGCAGGACGGCGCCGGCATCCTGACGTCACTGACGCAAACCGATGGGCTCCTGGAATTTCCCGAGGACGTCACGTCGATCGAACCGGGCGCCCGCGTCGGGTTTTTGTCCTACGCGGCGCTCATCGGTTAGGTGTCATTGCAGGCGCGCCGCGAAGCGGCGAGGTCTCACGCACCCAGCCGCACGCTCGACGCGCTGGTGAAGGCCGCGTCCACCGGCTCCTGCATACCATTGAGCACGACCCCGCCGATCACCGCGATGACGATGGCCGCGACACAGGCAATGATGAATGCTTTCATGGCGATAATTCCTCCGACGGGCGCCCCTGAGTTTGCGATCATATCAGATATCGGTGTTTTGCGCGGCAGATCAAGATTTCAGAGCCCCGAATGCTGCAGCGCAATGCGCTGGGCGCGTTCGGCATCCTCGGGCGTATTGACGTTGAGAAACGGATCGACCGGCTCGGTCGGCCAATCGGCAACGGCGACGCCATGCCGCGCCGTCCAGACCTCGATCTTGCGCAGGTGCTCCTCGACCAGCGCCTTGCGCAGGTTCGCGCGCAGCGCCAGCGGCCACAGGCCGACCACCGGATGGCGCCAGTCGCCGGAGCGCGCGCAGGCCAGCGCGACGCCGGTTCCCAGCTTGCGCCGCGCGGCATGCAGCCGCTCGACCAGGTCATCGGGCAGGAACGGGCAGTCGCCCGGCACGCTGAGCAGCCATTCGACGCCGTTGTTCTGTTCGCCGAGCCAGTCGAGCCCGGCGAGAATGCCGGCGAGCGGACCGGGATAGTCCGGCACATTGTCGGGCACGACGACGCAGCCGGTGTCGGCAAAGCGCGCCGGGTCGCCGTTGGCGTTGATGATGATATCGACGCACTGGCCCGACAGCGTCGCCAGCACGCGATCGAGAATGGAAACGCCGGCGATCTCGATGCGCGCCTTGTCGCCGCCGCCCATGCGGCGCGCGAGACCGCCGGCAAGCACCAGGCCGATGGTGGGGGGAACGGGAATATCAGGCATCACTCGTCATGCACGGCGGCCTTGCGGCGGTGCTTGGCGCTTTCCTCCTCGACAAACGTGAGGTCCTGATCGAACACGATGCGGTCTTCGCCGGCGAGCGCGACGAAGCGCTTTCCCCGCGCGCGCCCGATCAGCGTCAAATTCGCCTTGCGCGCGAGCTCCACGCCCCAGGCGGTGAAGCCGGAGCGCGAGATCAGGATCGGGATGCCCATGCGCACGGTCTTGATTACCATTTCGGAGGTGAGCCTTCCGGTGGTGTAGAAAATCTTGTCGGCAGCCTTCACCTTTTCCTTGAACATCCAGCCGGCAATCTTGTCGACCGCGTTGTGGCGGCCGACGTCTTCCATGTAGACCAGCGGCCGGTCTTCCTTGGCCAGCACGCAGCCGTGGATGGCGCCGGCCTCCAGATAAAGCGACGGCGTGGTGTTGATTTCGTGCGCCAGCCGGTAAAGCCAGGACGTGCGCAGCTTGGCTTTCGGCAGCGAGACGTTTTCCAGCGCCTCCATCAGGTCACCGAACACGGTGCCTTGCGCGCAGCCGCTCGTCTGCACTTTCTTCTTGAGCTTTTTCTCGTAATTCGTCTTGCGCCTGGTGCGTACCACGACGACGGAAAGCTCCTCGTCGTAGTCGACGCCGGTGACCGTGTCGTCCGGCAGCAGCATGTTCTGGTTGAGCAGATAGCCGATGGCGAGATATTCCGGATAGTCGGCGATGGTCATGGCGGTGACGATTTCCTGGCTGTTGAGGAAAATCGTCAGCGGACGCTCGACCGTCACCGAGGTTTCGATGCGCGCGCCGGCCTGGTCGATGCCGGCGACGCGTTCGGTCAGCCGCGGATCGGCCGGGTTGGGACGGATGATGTAGCCGCCGGTTTTCTTGTCCATGCCGCAACTATAGCAGAGATTCCAGCTGCCCACACCGGTGGGCAATGTCGCGCGCAAGCACGATCGGTTTCCATCCGCGCCGCCGCGGTTCTAATATGGGGTGAAGGGTAACGGGCCGCAAACGGCGCGTCTGACAATTTGGGGAGGACTTCGATGCTTCGCGGGACCAAGAATATCGTGCTGCCGACCACCATCACCGGCTCGCTGCCGCGGCCGAGCTGGTACACGCAAAATCTCGCCGGCCGCAGCTTCCTCGACGCGATGGTGAACAACCAGTTCCGCGAGCAATACGTCGATACGGTCGGAATTTATCTGCACGAGCAGGAAATGGCCGGCCTCGACATCGTCACCGACGGCGACGCCCATTTCGATTCCGACGTCGGCGGCCAGAGCTGGACCAATTATCCGCCGCGCCACATGGGCGGCTTCGACAGGCATCCGCAGCCGACACCGGCCGGCAAGGGCGGCCTGATGTTCCCGCCCGGCCACATCCTGCACGATTACCTGGAAGCGCGCGTGATGCCGGGCATCAGCGGGCCGGTCACGCGCGGCGAGCTGCAATACACCGAGATGTGGAAGGTGGCGCAGCGCATGACCAACAAGCCGGTCAAGTTCGGCACCATCGGACCGGAGCTGGTCGCCTTCGCCGTGCAGGACAAATACTACAAATCGCTCAAAGAGCGCATCCTTGCGATCGCCGACGCCCTGAACGCGGAACTGCACGCGCTGGCCGACGCCGGCTGCCCGGTGATCCAGTTCGAGGAGCCGCAGATCCACATGCTGGCGATCCGCAAGGTGGTCGACGAAGTGATCAACCCGGATTTCAGCGTCGAGGTGTTCAATCGCACCATGAAAGGGCTGCGCGCCAAAACCGAGGTATGGTGCCACACCTGCTGGGGCAATCCGTCGCAGCAGCGCATGTTCAAGGAAGTGCAGAGCTACAAGAACGCGCTGGAGATGCTCAACAAGGTCGATGCCGACGTGATCACTTTCGAGTCGGTCAGCGCCGGCGGCATGGACCTTGAAGCCTTCGGCAAGGTGATCGGCTCCGACAAGAAAGTCTGCATCGGCGTCATCGACCATCATTCGTTGCAGGTCGAGAAGCCCGAGGAGATCGCCGACCATATCCGCCGCGCGCTGAAATACATCCCGGCCGAGCGGCTGGTGATTTCGTCCGACTGCGGCATGGGCCGCGAAGGCATGAGCCGCCGCCACGCCTACTACAAGATCGTGTCATTGGTGCTCGGCACCAACGCGGTGCGCAAGGAGCTCGGCCTGCCGCAGGCGCAGGTGCTGGCCGCCGACCCGCGCTATTCGCTGGTGGTGCAGCCGAAATAGGCTACCCCGGCAAGAACGCCACCGCGCCGGTGTCCGGATCGGTGAGCCGTTCGACCGGCGCGCCGTAGAGTGCCTCGAGCTGCGCGCGCTCCAGCACGGTTTTGACCGGGCCCTCGGCAATGCGTGTGCCCTGGCGCAGCAGGTAGGCGCGGTCGGCGGCACGCAGCGCGTGGTTGGGATCGTGCGTGGTGAACAGCACGCCGTGGCCGGACGCCGCGAGCGCCCTGATCTCCGCCATCACCTTGCCCTGGTTGCCGAAATCGAGGCTCGCCGTCGGCTCGTCGAGCACGATGAATTGCGGCTCCTGCGCCAGCGCACGCGCCAGCAGGACAAGCTGCCGCTCGCCGCCGGAAATCATGGTGTAGGGGCGGCTCGATAGTTGCGCGATGCCGAAGCGGTCGAGCACGGCTTGCGCCACGTCGCGGTCGTGCGCGCTCGGGGCGCTGAACAGATTGCCGTGCGCGGTGCGGCCCATCAGCACCACCGTCTCCACTGTGAAGGTGAAGGTGCCGATGTGCACTTGGGGCACATAGGCCACGGTGCGGGCGCGCTCGCGGATCGAGTAGCGGCCGAGCGGCTTGTCGCCGAGCGCAACCTCGCCGGCTTTCGGCTTGATGAGCCCGAGCAGGGTCTTCAAGAGCGTGGTCTTGCCGCCGCCATTCGGGCCGAGCAGCGCCAGCACTTCGCCGGTCGAGAGCACGACGGTCAGATTGCGGCCCACCGTATGGTCGGCATAACCGATGGTCAGGTCGCGGCCTTCGAGTTTCACGACCAGTTCCTCTGCATGCTGGCCAGGAGCCAGATGAAGAACGGCGTGCCGACCGCGGCCGTCAGAATCCCCAATGGAATTTCCACCTCCGCCGCGGTGCGCGCCAGGGTGTCGATCAGCAACAGATAGCCGCCGCCGAGGATCGCCGCCGCCGGCGTCAGGCGGGCGAAATCGGGCCCGACCAGCGAGCGCGCAAGATGCGGCACCACCAGTCCGACCCAGCCGATGATGCCGGCGGTGGCGACGCTTGCCGAGGTCGCAAGCGTCGCCGCGGCCACAATGGCAACGCGCAGCGGCCCGGTGGACAGGCCAAGCGCGCGCGCTTCTTCCTCCGGCAGCGACATGGCGTTCATGCGCCAGCGCAGCGCGATGAGCACGGCGGCGCCGACCGCGACCGGGCCGAACAGCGGCAACAGGTCGGGTACGCCCGCCGCCGACAGGCTGCCGAGCAGCCAGAAGGTCATGGCCGGGAGCTGGTTGTAGGGATCGGCGAGATATTTCACCAGGCCGACGCCGGCCCCCAACAGCGCGCCGACCACCACCCCGGTGAGCACCAGCACCAGAACCGGATCGCGCGCGCGCACCAGCGAGCCGATCAGGTAAACCGCGGCGACCGCGCATAATCCGCCGGCAAACGCGAAAGCCTGAATGGCGAATATGCCGAGTGAAAAATAGATGCCCAGCACCGCGCCAAGTGCCGCGCCCGACGAAGCGCCGAGAATGTCGGGGGACACCAGCGGATTGCGGAAAAGCCCCTGGAAGGCGGTGCCGGCAACCGACAGCGCCGCGCCGATCATGGCGGCGGCGAGCACGCGCGGCCCGCGCACCTGCAAGATCACGCTCTCGACCGCGGGCGGCACGTCGGCATGGCCGCCGACGAGTTTCGCCGCCAGCACACGCGCGAGATCGCCGAGCGACACCGGATAGCGGCCGACCGTAAACGCCAGCAGCAGGCCTGCGATCAATACCAGCGTCGCGATCGCCAGTCCGGGCAGGGCGGAGCGGGTCAACTAGCCTCTCCCCGCCAGCACGTGGTCGATCTGCGCGTCGGTCGGCGTCACGTGATAGAATTTCTCGTAGAAATCGCGCGTCAACTCGTGCAGGTCTTCCTTGAACAGATCGGGATAGAGAATCTTGCCGAGCCACCACAGCCCGATCAGCCGGTTGACCGAGGGCGGGAAGTCGACCCAGCCGAACGGCATTTTCGGCGACAGATGCACGCGGCCCTCGCGCACGGCGTTCACCGACGCCCAGCCCGGATCGCTGCGCACGATCGCCGCGAAATCCTGGTCGATGGTGACGATCACCTCCGGGTTCCACAGCAGGACCTGTTCGATCGACACATTGGCGAGCCCGCCATGCGTCTCGCCGGCGACGTTGCGCGCCATCAGCTCGATGGTCTCGACATTGATCGAGCCGCCGAGACCGGTCACCAGCCCGCGCGGCCCGCGCGCGTAATAGACGCGCGGCCGCTTTTCCGCCGGCACGAAAGCGATGCGGTTGGTGATGGTGGCGAGCGTCATATTGCAGTAGTCGGCAAAATCGGCGCCGTCGTTGCGCCGGCCGATCAGCTTGCCGAGTTTCTCATAGGTGGTCGACAGCGCCAGGAAGCGGCCGTCGAGCAGTGCATAGGGGATGCCGGTCTGCTGCTGCACGCGCTCGGCCAGTGAAACATAGGTGGCGCCGGTCGAGCCGACGTCGAGGATGAGATCCGGCTTGAGCGCGATCACCGTCTCAAGATTGGCGGTGTTGCCGCGCCCGGTGATGCGGCCGATTTCCGGCCGCGCGCAGATGTCGGGCAGCATATAGGCGCATTCCTCCGGCCGGTTGGCGCGCGGCCAGCCGAGCAGCAAGGCCGGCGCCAGCGTGTAAAGAAAAATGGCGGCTGGCGGCCCGGCGGGAAATACGCGGGCGACCCTGGCCGGCACAGTCAATGCGCGGCCGCTGTCGTCGGTGACCGTCTCGGCGCGCGCGCCGCGCGGCGCCAGTAGCGCGGCGGAGGCAGCAGCGATGACAGCGCGGCGGGTCAGCGGCATGGCGGCCCATCACCTTTCGATTACGGTCGGGCGCAGTGGCGGCGAATTCTAGCGCGAATCGCGGCTCATTTCTCCGCCGCCTGGCGGCAGGCCGCCCACACCTTGGCGGGCGTCGCCGGCATGTCCATGCGGTCGGCGGCGCCATTCGGGATCGCATGTGCGATCGCGTTCATCACCGCGGCGATCGCCGCGGTGGTGCCGGCCTCGCCGGTGCCCTTGACGCCGAGCGGATTGCTGGTGGCCGGCACCGCCAGCACCGCCTCGCGTAATTCGAGCGGCATGTCGTGGGCATGCGGCATGGCGTAGTCCATGAACGAGCCGGTCAACAGCTGGCCGCCCTGCGGGTCGTAGATCGCGTTCTCGAGCAGCGCCTGTCCGAATCCGTTGGCCAGGCTGCCGTGCATTTGACCCTCGACCACCATCGGATTGAGCATGTTGCCGCAATCGTCGACCGCAGTGTAGGTCACGATCTCGACGCGGCCGGTTTCCGGGTCGATCTCGACCTCGGCGATGTGCACGCCGTTTGGAAATGTGAGCGGCGTATCGGCTTTTTCTTTGCTGTCGAGGCTCTCCGACATTTCCCTGGCGCGGCGCGCGGTCTCGAACAATGAGATGCGCCGATCGGTGCCGACCACTTCGAATTGGCCGTTGCGGTATTGAATGTCGGACTCGGAGGCCTCCAGCAGGGCGGATGCGACCTTCTTTCCTTTCGCCAGCATGACGTCGGCGGTATGCACGATGGCGTGGCCGGCCGCCATTGCCGAGCGAGAACCGACCGAGGCAAAGCCGACGATTTCAAGCGCGGAATCGCCGTGGCGATGTTCGATGGTCTTGCGGTCGATGCCGAGTTTGTCGGCGAGGAGCCGCCCGAACACCGTGGCGTGGCTCTGGCCGGTCGATTGCACGTTGAGCGCCAGAATAAGCTTGTCGCCGCCGGGAAAGCTCAAGGAGGCGCTCTCGGTGGGCATCGCGCCGGCGTGTTCGAGCATGCAGGAAACGCCGATGCCGCGCAGCTTCTTGCGCTTGGCCGATTCGCGTCTGCGCTTGTTAAAGCCCTTGTAGTCGGACATCTCCAGCGCCTTGGCGAAAATCGCGGGAAAGTCGCCGCTGTCGTAGGTTGTAGCGACCGCGGTCTTGTAAGGCATGGCGGAGGGCGGAATGAGATTTTTCCGCCGCAACTGAACGGTGTCGATACCGGTGACGCGGGCGGCCTCTTCCACCACGCGGTCGAGCGCGTAATTGGCTTCCGGCCGCCCGGCGCCGCGATAGGGGCCGATCGGTGCGGCATTGGTGAACGCACAGCGCGAGGAGAAATCGATTTTCGGAATGCGGTACATGCCGGGCAGGCAGCGCGCGACGTTGTTGGTGTTGATGCCGATGCCGGCCGGGGTGATGAAGGCGCCCTGGCCGCACACGTGCTTCATGCGCAAGGCCAGGAACTTGCCGTTCTCGTCGAGCGCGAGTTCCGTCTCGGTATAGGTGTCGCGCGCCTGCGTGTCGGTCATGAAGGCTTCCGACCGCGTCGACATCCAATGCACCGGCCGCCCGGTTTTCCTGGCGGCGACCAGCAAGGCGAGATATTCGGGATAGACCGGCGTCTTCATGCCGAAGGCGCCGCCCACGTCCTCGGTGATCACGCGCATTTTTCCGGGTTCGACGCCCATGATCGGCGCCGCCTGGTTGCGGATGGTGCCGGCGCTTTGCGAACAGGCGTAGAGCGTATAGGTGTCGGTTATTGCGTCATAGGCTCCGGTGGCGCCGCGCGGCTCCATGGACGCGACGACCATGCGCTGATTGCGCACGGTGACGCGCGCGACATGCGGCGCACTTTTGATGATCGCGTCGACCTCGCGTTCGTTTTCAGCGCTGTCGACCACGCCGGGCCAGTCGATGGCGAGATTGCCCGGCGCATCGGCATGCACCTGCGGCGCGCCGGCTTTCAGCGCCTCGAGCGGATCGATCACCGCGGGCATCTCTTCGTATTCGACCGCAATCAGCTCGGCGGCGTCCTGCGCCAGCGCCAGCGTCTCCGCCGCCACCATGGCGACCGCCTCGCCGACGAAGCGCACGCGTTCGCCGGCGAGCGTCGGGCGGAACGGCTGCACGAGTTCCTTGCCGCCGCGGCCGGTGAGCGGCGGATGGCGGCCGGCGCTCTTCAAGCCGGCGGCCTTGATGTCTTCGGCGGTGAGCACGGCGATCACACCCTTGGCGCTGCGCGCTTTGCCGGTGTCTATCGAGACGATGCGGGCGCTGGCGTGGGGCGAGCGGACGAATACGGCGGCGGCCTGGTTCGGCAGGCGCGGATCGTCGGCATAGCTCCCGGCACCGCGCACCAGGGCGTCGTCTTCCAGGCGCAGTTCGGCTTTGCGGTGGGCGAGGGATGAATTCATGCGGCGGCCCCGGTCATAAACGGCGCCCGTTTATAGCCGAAACCGGGCGGCCCGACAGGGGCTTGCGTCCGCCGCGCGCCTGCGGCACTCAGGCGCGTCCGCGCGCGGACGCCGGCACGGTTTTCAGGGGACGAAATGAGTAAATTGCGCACCATCGACACCCACACCCACATCCTGACTAAAGAAACCGCCGCGTTGTTGAGCAAGGCCGCGCCCAAACTGCCGGTCACCATCACGCCCGACAACGCGGAATGGGCCGCGCTCGATGTCGGCGGTGTGGTCTACCGGCCGTTTCCGACCGGCGGCTTCGACATTGCCCGCCGCCTGCGCGACATGGATGCGAGCGGGGTCGATGTGCACGTGCTCTCGGCCACGCCGCAGACCTATCTCTACAACCAGGAACCGGCGCTCGCCGCCGTGCTGTCGGCGATTCAGAACGACCAGATGGCGAAACATGTCGCCGCCCACCCCGACCGCTTCATGGCGATCGCAACCTTGCCCATGCAGGACCCGGTGCGCGCTGCCGACGAGCTCAGGCGCGCCATGACCAAGCTCGGTCTGAAGGGCTCGATGTTTGCGTCCAACATCATGGGCAAGAATCTCGACGATCCGAGCTTCGAGCCGGTGTGGGCGACCGCGGAAGAGCTCGGCGCCTTTATGTTCGTGCATCCGAACAATGTCGCGGGCGCCGACCGGCTCAAGTCCTATTATCTGCAAAACCTGATCGGCAATCCGCTCGACACCACCATCGCCGCCGCCTGCCTCGAGTTCGGCGGCGTGCTCGACCGCCACCCGAAGCTCACTTTCATGCTGGCGCATGGCGGCGGCTTCACGCCGTATCAGGCGGCGCGCTGGGAGCATGGGTGGAAGGTGCGGCCCGAACCGAAGAAGAATGTGCCGGCGCAGCCGAAAAACATCGCCAAGCGCTTCATGTACGACACCATCCTGCATTCCGACAAGACGCTGGAGGCGATGATCGGGCTCGTCGGCAGCGACCGTGTGCTGCTCGGCAGCGACTATCCCTACGACATGGCCATGCTCGATTGCGTCGCCCATGTGCGCGCGTTGAAAATATCCGACGCCGACAAGACCACGATCCTCGGCGGCCATGCCGAGGCTCTGCTTTCGGGGAGACCGTCATGAATGTGCAGACCGCCGCCAGGACCGGCCACATCCCGGTCACCGCGGTCACCGGGCTGATAACCGATGCCATGATGAGAGCCGGCGTGCCGGCTGCCGACGCCGGCAAGATCGCCGGGCTGATGCTGGAGGCCGATCTCATCGGCGCCGACGCGCATGGCGTATTCCGCCTGCCGCAATATGTGCAGCGGCTCAAACTGGGCTCGACCAATCCGCACCCCAAAATCACCGTGACGCGCACGGCGCCCGCCACCGCGCTGGTCGACGGCGACAACGGCATGGGTCATCTCGTGGTCTCGCGCACCGCGGAGACGGCCGTCGAGCTCGCGCGCGAATGCGGCGTCGCCTGGGTCGGCTGCCGCATGTCGGGCCATGCCGGCGCGGCCGGCGTCTATGCCGCGCTGCCGCTCAAGGCCGACATGATCGGCATATATGCAGCCGTAGCCAACGCCAACCACATGCCGCTTGCCGGCGGCGCCGAGCCCTTGCTCGGCACCAATCCGCTGGCGATGGCGATTCCCGCCGGCGAGGAGCCGCCGCTGGTGCTCGACATTGCCACCTCCATCGTGTCCTACGGCACCATCAAGAACCACAAGCTGCAGAACCGCCCGCTGAAGGGCGACTGGATGATCGATCCGAAGACCGGCGAAGCGGTCATCGATCCGCAGAAAAGCGTGGAAGCCTTGCTGCTGCCGATGGCCGGCTACAAAGGCGCCGGCCTCGCGCTGATGCTCGGCCTGCTCGCCGGCACGCTCAACGGCGCGTTGTTCGGCCGCGATTGCGTCGACTTCAACGCCGCGCCGGACCAGGTCACCAATACCGGCCAGTTCGTGCTGGCGCTCGATCCGAGCCGCTTCCAGCCCCTCGACCGGTTCAAGGCGGAAGTCGATCGCCACATCCGCAGCCTGCGCCAGTCGAAGGCGCTGCCCGGCGAGAGTGTGCGGCTTCCCGGCATCGAGCGCGCCAAGCGTCGCGCCGATCGGCTCGCCAACGGGCTGGCGTTGCCGCCGGAACTGCTGGCGCAGCTCGACAAGCTCGCCGCCGAATTGGCGATCAGGCCGCTGCGCGAGCGTTAGGCGCATTTTACAGACGCGACGGCCCGGCGCGGCGGCGCGTCTGCGATTCCGCGGCATCACATAATGGCCGCATTTGCCGTGCTCAAAGCCTGCCATCAACGCAAATTTTCAACTGCCGCCGCCCAATCGGCGCCGATAAACGATTGATTTCAAACAATGAATTGGATGCAACGGAAATTGGTCTGGATCGCATTAATTCTGCTTGGCAGCGGAATCTTCTCGCTCATGCAGACACAAAACGTATCGAGTGAAAATTCCTACGATCGCGTGCAGGCCGGCCAGTGGGTCGTCGCCTCGATGTATTGGGAAGACAAGACGGTTTCCACCGGCAAAAAATTCAATCCGATCGGCTGGCACGCCGCGCATCGCACGCTGCCGATCGGGACATTGATCCGGGTGACCAATCCGAAGAATCACCGGTCGATCAACGTCACCATCAACGACCGCGGGCCGTTCGCGCCCGACCGCGATCTCGATCTCAGTCTCGGCGCCGGGGCGCTGTTGGGATTTGACGGGCTCGGCACCGTCTACATGGAAGTCCTGTCGATTCCGCCGATCACCGAGCACAAGCGGCCGGTGGTGGAATCGCTGTTTGCCGTGAACGACGCCAACGCCAACTGCGTCGGCCACGCACCGTGCTAGCGGTCTAACGGCGTCGTCTACTTTGCCGGTTTTTTGCCGCCGGCGTTCATCTGCTCGACCACGCGTTTCCATTTCGCCGATTCGGCGGCGACAAATTCCTTGAAACTCTCCGGCGTCGGGCTCGATGTCGGCACCATGCTGGCGGCGATCATGTGCTGGCGCACGCCGGCATCGGCCATCGCCTTGAGCACGGCGGCGTGCAGTTTTGCGACGATCGGCGCCGGCGTGCCGGCTACGGCGAACAGCCCCTGCCAGGAGCCGCTGACGTCTTCCGGAAAGCCGAGTTCGACCACCGTCGGTACATCGGGCAGCGAGGCCACGCGCTCGCGCGTGGTCACGGCGAGGCCTTTGAGCTTCCCCGCCTTGACGAACTGCGCCGCCGAGGAAAGCGTGACGAACATCACGTCGACATTGCCGGCCATGAGATCGATGATCGCCGGACCGGCGCCGCCCTTGTAGGGCACCTGCGTCATTTCCAGGCCGAGCCGGTGGCGGAACTGCTCCATCGCGAGGGTGTTGAGCGTGCTGACGCCGGCCGCCGCGTAGTTGATCTTGCCGGGGTTCGCCCTCGCATAGGCAATCATTTCCTTGAGCGAGTTCGGCGGAAACCTGGTGCTGGCGACGACGATACCGGGCGTCTCGGCGGCAAGCGATATCGGAATGAAGTCGCGCTCCGGCGCCACCTTCAGGTCGGGAAAGAAATGCGGATTGATGGCGATGGTGCCGATATTGCCGAGGAACAACGTGTAGCCGTCCGGCGCGGCACGCGCGGCGACTTCCATGCCGACATTGCCGGCAGCACCGGTACGGTTGTCGATCACGAGTTGCTGGCCGAGCGCCTGCTGCAAGCCCGGCTGGATCAGGCGGATGGCAAAATCGGACGCCCCGCCGGGCGCGAACGGCACGATGATATGGATCGGCTTGTCCGGATAGCTCGCCGCGTCGTCTGCCGCGCCGGGCCGGGTCGCGCCGGCGAGCGCCAGCAGACAAAACAATACGCCTTGCAAATACGATCGACGGCTCAACGCCTGCACGATTTCACTCCTGCTGGGACTTGTTATGCCGCCGCTTTCATCGCGTCGGGATCGAGCGGCAGCTTCACCGGCGCCTTGCGCCTGGCGGAGAGATCGAGCGCCTTGGTCAGCATCAGGTTGCGGTGCGCTTCTTCGACCGTCGCCGCCGCGGTCGGCAGGCCGAGCGACACGCGGTTGAGCCAGCTATCGGTCTCCAGCGCCATCGGGCCGCGCAACTCGCCGAGCGCCATGTCGCCGGGCGGATAGCTGCCGAGGAAATCCACCAGCCGCGTGGAGTCGGGATTGTAGCCTTCGGACTGCGGCTTCGACACCGCCAGCACGATGTCGCTGTGCGTGTCGTCGATGGTGAGCGCGCCGGTGGTTCCGATAATGCCGACCGCGAGCGAATAGACCGCCGGCGGCCAGGTCACCGGCAGCGCCCACGACATATTCAGGTGGTAGAGCGTGCCGTCGTCGAAGGTGATCATGCCGGCGGTGGCGTCGATGCCCTTGTACAGCGGCCCCAATACCTTTTCGATCGAGCGGGCATAGATTTCGACCGGCGTCTTGCCTTCCAGGCACCACATGCAGATGTCGAGCGCGTGCGTGCCGGAAATCACCATCGGCGAAATGGTGGATGGATCGTCGGTGCGCTTGTAGTTGTCGATCGCCACCAGGCGGTTCATGAAAGCGCGCGAGGTGACCAGCGTGACGTCGCCGAGCGCGCCGGTGCGGCATTTCTCCTTGGCCGCGAGCCAGCGGCGGCGGAAACGCTGGGTATAGCCGACCACGGCGTCGACCTTGGCCTCCTTGATCGCCTTGAGCACCTTCGCGGACTCGTCGAGCCTGGTCGCGAGCGGCTTCTCGATGAGCAGCGGAATACCGCGCTCGAGCGCCACCATGATCGGATCGACGTGCAGGTGCTCGTCGGTGGCGATGATGGCGCAGGTGACTTCCGGGCGCTTGAGCAGCTCGACATGGCTCTGCGTCACGAAGTCGGCGCTGATCTTGGGGCCGACTTCGCCGGCGCGGTTGGGATTCTTTTCGGCAAGCCCGATCCATTCGACCGCCGGGTGGCGCGCGGCGACCTCGCCGCGGAACAGGCCGACCCGTCCGCCGCCGACGATGGCGAGGCCGATGCCCTTGGCTGTGCTTTTCATGCTGGATTGGCTCCCGAGCGGTTCTTTTCCTTGAATTCCGCGATCCCCGAAATGGTCTCGTTGGTCAGCGGCAGGTCGATCGGCTCGTTGCGGTAAGCCGACAGATCGGCCGCGCTGTAGGTTTCCATCACCCGGCGCGCGCTCTCCGGCGTCACCATGACCGGGGTATCGCGGATGCAGGCTTCCAGGAAATGAATGGTCTCCGGCCCCATGCCGCCGGCAAACACTTCGCCGACCTGCTCGCCCGGCATGGTCGACATCGGGAACACCTGGCCGTTGCTCATGGTGTTGAGCCAGTTGTCGCGCTGGGTGTCGTCGAGCACCAGCGCGCCTTCGGTGCCGGTGATCTCGATCCAGGTCGAGCAGTAGTTCGGATAGCTGGGCGGGAAATTCCAGCCGCCGCCGATCATCACCACCACGCCGTTGTCCATGGTGACGGTGGTGAACATCACGTCGTGCGAGCCGTTGACCGGCTGCATGTAGCCGTAGGCGCCCTGGCTGTAGACCCGCACGGGCTTGGCCGGCTCCAGCAGCCAGAACACGAAGTCGAGATCGTGCGTGGATTCCATCACCACCGGGGAGAGCCGCACACGCCCGGCGATCTTCTTGCCGAGGCTGCGCGACAGGTTGCGGCTGACCAGCACCGAGACGACTTTGCCGAGCGTACCATCGGTGATTTTCTTCTTGGCGTAGGCAATCTTCGGATTGAAGCGCTGCGAGTAGCCGATGGTGAATTTCAGATTGTTGCGCTTGGCGAGCTGGATCAGTTCGTCGGCCTCCCACAATTCGAGGGCGATCGGCTTTTCCAGCATCACGTTCTTGCCGGATTTCAGGCAGTCGCGGCAGATCGGATGGTGGTTGGTTTCCGGCGTCGTCGATACATAGACGACCGAGATGTTCGGATTGGCGATGATGTCATGATAATCGAGGGTCGCGGTCGCCGGTTTGTACAGCGCCTTGACCTCGGCCAGGCGGTCGGGCCGGATCTCGCACAGATGCAGCTTGTCCACCAGCGCGGTGCGCGCCAGCGTTTCGGCGCGCGTGCCGCCGACCCAGCCGACCCCGATTACCGCAGCTTCGACAGTCTTCACGTGGCGTTTCCTCGTTGCTGATTTTTCGGGGCGGACAGTAGCGTTTCAAGTCTTCTTTGTCATTCCGGGACGCCGCGAAGCGGCGGCCCCACGATCCATACTCCGCAGCCTTGGGGCTATGGATTCCGGGCTCGCGGCCTTCAGGCCGCGCCCCGGAATGACAGAGGATATTTCATCGCACGAAAGCCTGCTCGCCCACCCCGAAAACCTGCCGCGCGAATTGCGGATAGACCTCGGCAAGCTGCAGCGCCACCGTCTCGCGCATGAGCCGCAAGGTGGCGGGCGTCGGCGCCGGCGTCTGCGGCACCGCGGCCGGGCATTCGAATTCAAAGCCGGTGTGCTCGAAAACCTCGTCGACCGTGTGGCCGGGATGCACGCTGTCGAGACGGAAGCGTCCGCCGCCGAACGAGAACAGGCAGCGGTTGGTGACGAGCGCGATCGGTCCGCCCGGGCGGAAGACATTCGGCTCGCTCGCGCCCGGCGCGCTGATGAAGTCGACTTGCGGCACCAGCGTGCGCCGCGAATGCTCGGTGCGGAACAGGATGACCTTGGGCACCACATAATAGAGATAGGCCGAGCCGAACGAGCCAGGGAATCGCACTTGCGGATGCGCGTAGTCGCCGGTTGACACCAGATTGACGTTGCCGCGGCCGTCGATCTGTCCGCCCGACAAAAAGAACACGTCGATGCGGCCTTGCCCGGCGCAGTCGAACAGTTCGCGCGCGCCGTCGGTCCAGAACGTGTTCTTCGGACTGCCCAGCAGCGAAACGTAAGGCCGCCCGTTGCCGCGTTGGCGCGCCAGAAGCGCGGCGGTGGCCGGGATCGGCGAGGCATTGCCGACGGCCACGTGGCGCACGTCGCCGATCAGCCGCGCGATCACGTCGGCGAGCAGTTCCTCGGTGCGGAATTCAGGCTGCGCGCTTGTCATGGACATATTTGTCGAGATAATCGGCGAACCCCTGATCGCTTGCGGCCATCCTGGCGTAGAGCGCCAGATGTTCGGCATCGGCGCCGTAGTGATCGGGCAGCGGCAGCGGCCAGGCGCCGCGTTCGGCGACGGCGATGCTTTCCACGTAGAAGCCCGCCAGCGTGCCGGCCGCGAGCAGGGGATCCTCGAGCAGATTGGCCTCGTGGATCTTTTCCACGGTGACGATCGTCCTTTCCGCCGCATGCGCCATGGTGGCGAGTTCGCGCTGGCGTCCGATCCAGACATTGCCGAAGCGGTCGGCCATCGGCGCGTGGAACAGCGCGACATCCGGCTTGAGCGCCGGCAGCAGCACGATCGGGTCGGAATTGCCGAACGGCGAATCGATGACCTTCCAGTCGTCGCGATATTTGAGAACATCCGAGCCGATGAGCCCGCGCAGCGGCATGAACGGCACGCCTTTTTCGCTGGCCTGCAAGGCCGCATGCAGCGCCGGGCAGGTGGCGTCCATCATCCTGATCGTGCCGGCGGTGACCGCGGCGCAAAACCGCGGCGCCGGGCCGAATTCGCCGAGCGACACCGCGCTCGTTTCCAGCGTCGCCACGCATCCGGCGCCGATCAAAAGGTCCGCCTGCAGGCTGGACGTCGGCAGCGCCACAAGATGCAGCCGCTTGAGGCCGCGGCGGATCAGCGCACGCGTCGCCGCCATCGGGACGCCGGAGACCTCGCGCGGCACCACCAGCATCGCGCCGTCGCTCAGGCTTGCGAGCGCCTCGTCGAGTGATTTCGCGCTTTGCACCATGTCGGCCGGCCGAGCCCCTCGTCATCGTCAGGGACGCCTTTTTCCCATTGTTGCGCTTGCAAGGTCCACTGGATTCTGCCGGTGCTAGCGGGGCATCGGCCGGCCCCGCACACTGGCCACGCGGCGCGCGTGGGCGGGCAAATCGTGCTAAGGTCGGGGCCAATAAAGGCCGAAAAGGCCGTCACCGAGGGAGGATCGCATGATGACTGCTGCCCGGACACGACATTTCACGCTCGCCGTCGTCGCCGCCGCTGCGATCGGTCTATTGCCGCAGGCGGCCGCGGCGCAGGGCAAGACCTGGAAGCATGCCCTGCTCAACGCCAAGGCCGACGCCGGCTTCTTCATGATGTCGGCCAAACACGGCTTTGCCGAAAAGCAGGGCCTCAACCTCGAACTCCTGCAGGTGAAGGACGATCAGATCGGCCTCAAGGCGCTGATCGCCGGAGAGGTCGACAGTTTCGAAGGCGGCCCGCAGGGCGTATTTGCCGCGGTCGCGCGCGGGGCCGACGTCAAGATCATCGGCTGCCACTGGGTGGTGGTGCCGCACGGCATCTATGTCCGCGACGACATCAAAAAGGTAACCGACCTCAAAGGCAAATCGATCGCGGTCTCGGCGCCGAATTCGATGCCGGACATGCTGGCGCGCTTCGCGCTGGCGAAATACGGCGTCACCCCCGACGAGGTGAAGCTCGCCGCCGTCGGCGGCGACCGCGAGCGCTATCAGGCGCTGGCCGGCGGGGTCGTGGAGGGGGCGGTCGTGTCCAACGAATATCAGCCGACCATGCCGAAGAATATCCATCTGCTGATCGCCGGCCGCGACGCGGTGCCGAATTTCCTGCGCGTGTGCATGGTCACCAGCGGCAAGGTGCTGGCCGAACGCGGCGACGACACCGTGCGTTTCCTCGCCGCCGAGATGCAGGCGCTGCGCTTTGCGCTTTCGCACAAGGCGGAGACCGTCGCGCTGACGCAGGAGATCATCCACGCCAAGCCCGGCGACCCGCGCCCGGCCTTCGTCTATGATGACGCGGTCGCGCATCATGCGATCGATCCGGACCTGCCGATCCCGGCCGCCAAGCTGGAATGGATGGAGCAGCAACTGATCAAGGCGGGCAAGCTGAAAGCGCCGATCGACCTGGCCAAGGTCACCGCGCCGGAATATCGCGAGAAGGCGCTCAAGCTCGCCGGCATGAACCACTGAAGGCGAAGCGGAGAATCCCGCATGGGTGAGGTGAGTTTCGTCGATGTTTCCAAGCGCTTCAGCCTGCGCGTGGACAGCGAAGTTCATCACGTGCAGGCGCTCGAACGCGTCAGCTTCACCGTGCGCGACGGCGAGATCGTCGCGCTGATCGGGCCGTCCGGCTGCGGCAAGACCACGGCGCTGCGCGTCGCCATGGGGCTCGACCCGGCGAGCGGCGGCCGCGTCACCGTCGACGGCCGCGAGGTGCACGGCTGCGGCCACGACCGCGGCATGGTGTTCCAGCACGCCGAACTGCTTCCCTGGCTCTCCGCCATGCAGAACGTCATGTTCGGGCTGGAGATGAAGGGCGTGCGCGGACAGCCGCTGCGCGACACGGCGGAAAAATATCTCGAGCTGGTCGGCCTGACCGATTCGAAAAACCGCCGCCCGCATCAGCTTTCCGGCGGCATGAAGCAGCGCGTCGGCATTGCCCGCGCGCTCGCCATCGACCCCTCCGTGTTGCTGATGGACGAGCCGTTCGGCGCGCTGGACGCGCAGACCCGCGAATCCCTGCAAGCCGAGCTCCTGGAAATCCATGCCCGCACCAAAAAGACGGTTCTGTTCGTCACCCACGACCTCGACGAAGCGGTGCTGATCGCCGACCGCATCGTGGTCATGAACCGGGGCCGCGTGCAGGAGATCGTCAGCGTGCCGCTCGCGCGCCCGCGCGCCGACTTGAGCATCGTGCGCGGCCTGCCCGAGTTCAACGACACGCGTTACAAAATCTGGCGCCTGCTGCACGCGGCGCCGACGGTGCATTAGCGCATGATCGAAAGAAGCGGAGCGCTGCTTATGGGCAAGATCATGCGGCAGGAAAAGAAGTGATGGCCGATATCGCCGACAGCCAGGACAAGACCGTTGCGGCGCCGGAGACGGAAGCCGCCGAGCGCCGCCCGCTGCCGCGCTGGGCGATTACCTGCATCTCGGTCGCCAGTGTGCTGCTGCTCTGGGAAATCTTCGGCCGCGACGTCAATCCGGTCTTCGGCTCCTATCCCTCGGCCATCGCGGTTGCATTCTGGGCGCTGCTGCGCAGCGGCGATTTATGGTCGGCGCTGTCGGAGAGCCTGCAGCCCTTCTTCGCCGGCTATGGCCTCGCCATCGTGATCGGCATTCCGCTCGGCCTCGTCATCGGCCGCTTCCGCACGGCGGAGGCGGCGTTCGGCATCTACGTCACCGCCGGCTATGCGATGCCGCTGGTGGCGCTGGTGCCGCTGCTGATCCTGTGGCTCGGCCTCGGGTTCAAGGTCAAGGTGGCGGTGGTGTTCCTGATGTCGCTGTTCCCGATCTGCATCAACACCTGGCTCGGCGTCACCGCCGTGCCGAAGACGCTGATCGAGGTCGGCAAATCGTTCGTGGCGCCCGACACCGTGATCCTGCGCCGCATCATCCTCCCGGCGACGCTGCCCTACATCATGGCCGGCATTCGCCTGGCGGTCGGTCGCGCGGTGGTGGCCATGGTGATCGCCGAATTCTTCACCACGATCTCGGGGCTGGGTGCGGTGATCATCAATTCCGCCAACAATTTCGATACCGCCACCATGTTCGTGCCGATCTTCATCCTGATGGCGATGGCGGTCGGGCTCAATGCGCTGATCGGCTGGGTCGAACACAAGGTTGCGCCCTGGCAGGCGGAAATCAGCGGGCGCGACCGGGAATAATCAGACCAGCGCGCGCATCGCCTTGAACAGATCGCGCACCTGCGCTTCCGAAATATTGCGCGTGATGAACACCACCCGGCTTTGCCGGTTGCCGTCCGGCCACGCGGTCAACTCGACCGGGGGATGCGCGAGGTGCTGCACAAACTGTACCACCACCGGACCCTGGCAGCCTTCCACGTCGAGGAAGCCCTTCACCCGCAACAGGTCGCTGCCGCGCATGGTCACCAGCACGTCCATCGCGCGCGCAAACACACTCCAGGGCATGGGGTGCTGCGGCATCAGCACGAAAGAGCCGATGCCGTCGCTGTGCGTGGCCTCGGCGACGAAGGGGCTGCGCGGGTCGGCGGCCGGCTCGATGAACCGCGTCGGATCGAGCGCGCCCATGCTCGCTTGCAGGATTTCCGCGCCGGCGTTGAGCTTGCGCAGTTGCGCGGCGAGCGCGTCCGCGGCTCCGGCCCCGGCGATGTCGGTTTTGGTGATGACCAACCGGTCGGCAAGGATCGCCTGCTTGCGTGCTTCCGCCGACCAGCCGAGCGTGTCGAGGCCGCCGACGGCGTCGACCACCGTGAGCACGACGTCAAGATGGAACACCTCGCCCAGCGCCCGGTCGGTGGCGAAGGTCTGCAGGATCGGCGAGGGATCGGCGAGGCCCGATGTCTCGATGACAATTCGTTTGAAATCGGGGATCTCACCACGCTCGCGCTCGATCACCAGACGGCGCAGCGTGTGCTGCAGGTCGGTGCGCGTGATGCAGCACAGGCAGCCATTGCCAAGCAGCACGGTCTCATCGGCGCTTTCGCGGATCAGCGCATCGTCGATGCCGGCGCTGCCGAACTCGTTGACCACCACCGCGGTGCCTTGCCCCTCCGGCGTCTCCAGGAAACGGCGCAGCAGCGTCGTCTTGCCGGCGCCGAGGAAGCCGGTGAGCACGGTCACCGGCATGCGCGGACCGCGCGTGCGGCGCTGCCGGCGGCCGAACATCCCGGCCGCGGCAGAGGGGAAAATTTCGTTCATGGATGCGAGCATATCACATCCATCCCGTCATCGGCGGGTGGCGCCAGGCGCGTGAGACGGCGGTCCCGCTTGCTGGAGCAACGATGCCTGTCCGGACGAGACGGCCCGCCCGGGCCCGGCCGGGTCGGTTCAACTAGAAATCCATTTCCAGCGTGTAGAGGCCGCCGGTGAAGCGATCGACGGTGTAGACGATGCCGCGTTCGTCGACAAAGACGTCGTTGAGCTGGATGGCGCCGACCTTGGAGCCGTTCGGGGCCGGCGGCACGAAAGCGGCGACCTCCTTCGGCTGATAGGCGTTGGAGATGTCGTAAGCGCGCATGCCGCCGTTGAAGAAGGTGCCGAACACGATCTGGTCCGACTGGAACGCGGTCGGCACCGGCGGATTTTCGTGGATGTTGTGCGCGCCGAAACGGCCGCCGCGGTTCTTGAAGGCATCGACCGGCGGCATCGGCAGGGTGGCGAAGGAAACCGGGTGGGCCTCGTCGCGCGCGTCCAGGATCCAGATAAGCTTCGGCCAGTCCTTGGCGTTGTTCTCCGTCGATTCCTCGGTGACCAGGATCAGCCCGCGGTCGAACAGCGGCACGGCGGTGTGGGTGAAGCCGGTATAGGGCGGCGAATTGGTCCAGTGCGAGATCACCTTCGGCTGCGACTTGTCGGAAATGTCCATGACGTACATGCCGCCGTCGAGATAGCAGAGATACATGCGGTCCGGCCGCTGCTTGTAGACGTTGCAGTTGTGCGCGCGATAGCCCTTGTCGAGCGTATGCCGCGGCGGCGGCGTCACGTTGTCGCCGACGCGCGTGCCCGAGAGCCACCAGCGGCCGACCTCGACCGGCTTCGACGGATTGCGCACGTCGATGCAGCGATAGAACTGGTCGTCGTTGGGGTCGGCTGCCTGGAAGTCCGGACTGCCGGCCGCCATGTGCACATATTCGCCGTCGCAGAACCAGAGCTGGTGCACGCCGCGCGACGTCGCGCCCGAGCAGTCGAAGGTGGAGATCGACTTCGGTTGTTCCGGCGCCGAAACGTCGAACAGCTCGAAGCCGGCCGGCTGCATGCCCTTCTTCTGCGTCTGGTAGGCGACCGCCATGATGTTGCCGGAGCATTCGAGCGAATTCGAGCGCACCTGCGCGTGCGGCAGGTCGGTCTGGATCACCATCTTCGGATTGCGCGGATCGGAAACGTCGACGCCGGTGAAATTCTTCGGCGCGCTTTCATGCGCCAGCCAGATGATGCGGCGTCCGTCCTTGGCGATGGTGATGGACATGCCTTCGCCCATGCCGCCGAAGCCGCCGAGGTCGTTGTGGGCGAGCAGCTTGAAATTCCAGGTGACGGGCTCTGCGGCTTGATTGGGCGAACTGGTGGCGGCGGACATTTACGTCTCCGTATGAGGCTTGGCCGGTTGAGCCGGTATTGAGAAAAAGCCGGCGCGGATGCGCCGGCGATCGGTTTGGTACAGCATGCGGCTTTCGCCGTCACCCTTCATTTCTTGCGCAGAAGCTATGCCCGTCAGGCTTCCGCCTTCTTCAGGAAGTCTTCGCGGAAAGCCTTGCTCCAGTCCGGGATTGCCTTGATCTTCTTGGCCGTCAGCAGCACTTCGGCGTGGTGCTCCATATAGGGCTTGAGGTCGGTCGGCCATCCGGGACCGACTTCGACGTGGCTGAGCGCCTTGGCGAAGGTCGCCTTGGACATCTTGTAGCCCTTCGAGGTGTAGAACGAATAGATCACATCCGACACCTTGTCGGGATGATCCTTGAAGTCCTTTCCGACTTCCAGCCAGGCCTTGAGATAGGCGACGATGGTGTCGGGATTCTTTTCGACGAATTCCGGCGTCGCCGCCATGAACACCGGCAGCTTGTCGAACGAGTAGAAATCCTCGAGCGAATTGGCGAGCCCTTCGTCTTCCGCGATCGCATTGTAGGGCTCGACATTGACCATGGCGTCGACGGTCTTGGCCGCCATGGCCGCCACCATGTCGTTCACGTTCATGCGGATTTCCTGGTAGTTGCCCTTCTTCAGGCCGGCCTTGGTCGCGATCTGGTCGACGAAGATATTGCCGGTCGAGGAGCCGGTCTGGTTGGCGACCTTCTTGCCGCGCAGGTCGGCAACGGTCTTGAGGCCGAGTTCCTTGCGCGCCATGACGCGCGCGGTCTTGCCGACATATTCGATCTTGGCGATGGCAACGAGGCCGCCTTTCTCGTGCCCGATGATGAAGGAGGGGCCGGCATAGGTGCCCATGTCGACCTGGCGCGCCACCATCTGCTGCATCGTCAGGTTGCCCGACGGGACGGCGAATTCCTCGAACTTGACGCCGTGCTTTTCGAGATAGCCGGAGTGCAGCAGGTAATAGGTCGGCATGCCCCACATGTTGGTCTGGTAGCCCTGGCGGATCGTCGCCATCGCCGCCAGTGAGGGCCTGGCGCCCAGTCCGGCCGCCAGCATGCCGGCGCCGGTTGCCTTGAGCGCCTGGCGGCGGGTGATGCCTTTCGTCACTGTCGTCATCATGATCCTCCCGTTTTTGGTTTGCGCATGGTTTTGAGCGAAATCCGGTCCGCACTTTTCGCGATCACGCGTCCGGCCTGGCCTTTCCGTTTGTCGCTGCGTTTGGCGTTTCGTCTGCATTGGCGTCATGGCCGAGATAGCGCAACAATTCCTTCTGGCATTCGACGAATTCGGCGCTGAGCGGATCGCGCGGCCGCGGCAGCGGTATCGTGATCACGGTCTTCACCGTTCCCGGATGCGGCGTCATGACCACCACGCGGTCCGCCAGAAAGGCCGCCTCCGCGACATTGTGCGTCACATAGATGATCGTCTTGCGGGTTTCCCGCCACACCTCCGCCAACAGCCGCTGCATGTCATCGCGCGTCAGCGCATCGAGCGCCGCGAACGGTTCGTCCATCAGCAGCACGGCCGGATTGTAGGCCAGCGCGCGCGCGATGGCGACCCGTTGTTGCATGCCGCCGGACAGGTGGTGGGGGTAGGAGTCGGCGAATTTCTCCAGTTTCACCAGACGCAATTGCTCGCGCGCGATCTCTTCCCGCTCGGCCTTCGGAATGCCCTTCATTTCCAGCCCGAAAGTCACGTTGCCGAGCGCCGTGCGCCAGGGGAAGAGCTGGGCGAAATCCTGGAACACGATGCCGCGATCCATGCCGTAACCGGTGACCTGCTTGCCGCCGATCCTGATCTGCCCGCCGGTCGGGGTGAGGAAGCCTGCAATGATATTGAGCAGCGTCGACTTGCCGCAGCCGGAGGGGCCGACGAGGCAGAGGAACTCCGACTGCTCGATGGAAAAACGGGCGTCCTTCACCCCCTGCACGCGCCCGGCGGGCGTGTCATAGGCGAGCGAAACGTCGGCGATTTCAATATGGGGCATGCCGGGATTCCGCTGCTAGGCCTTGGCCTTGTGCGCCGCGTTCCAGCGCGCCGGGCGTTTCTCCCGAAACGCGGCGAAACCTTCCGCAGCTTCGTCCGTCTGCCGCTTGGCGGCGTGGCTTTCGATCAAGCCGGTGAAGCCCGCCTCGTCAAGATGGCTCCAGCCCGCGCGCAAGGCGCAGAGCTTGGTCTGCGCCACCGCCTCGGGCCCGTTGCTCAGAAGCTCGTTGACGATGCGTTCGCCGGCGGCTTCCAGTTCGGCGAGCGGCACGACCTCGTGCACCAGGCCGATGCGCAGCGCCTCCTTGGCGTCGAAGCGCTCGCCGGTGAGCGCGTAACGGCGCACCTGACGCAGGCCGATGGCATCATTGAGCTGCGGAATAATGATGGTGCCGGCGACCCCGATGCGCACTTCGGCGATCGAGAACCTGGCATTGTCGGCGGCGATCACGACGTCACAGGCCGAGATGATGCCGGTGCCGCCGCCGAAGCACGCCCCTTGCACCAGCGCGACCGTCGGCACCGGCAGCCAGTTGAGCCGCTGCACGGCTTCCGCCGTCATGCGCGAGGCGCGCAGGTTTTCCTGCGGCGAAGACCGGCGCACGGAATCGAGCCAATTGATGTCGGCGCCGGCCTGGAAATTCTTGCCTTTGCCGGCGATCACCACCGCGCGCAGCGGTTGGCCCGCGAGCGCGTCGTAGGTCTTGAGCAGCGCCGCGATCAACCCGCCGTCATAGGCGTTGAAGACCTCCGGCCGGTTGAGGGTGACGCGCGCGACGCCGCGTGCATCGACGCTGCAAAGCACCGGTTCGGTGGCGGGCGCCTCGCTCATTCGCTAACCCTTCGCCACCCGCATCATGCCCCAGCGCAGCACCGTGGCACGCTCGATCGAGCCGAACACCACGCGCTCGAACACGAAGCCGATCGCCCCGATCACCACGATCGAGGCCATCATGACGCTCGTTTGCAGAAACTCCTTGGCGTCGAAGATTACCCAGCCCAGGCCCCAATCGGAGGCCGCGATCATCTCGGCGCCCACCACCGCGATCCAGCAGCGCAGGAACGCCTGCCGCATGCCTGTGATGATGAAGGGCGAGGCGCCGGGAATGATCACCTTCCAGAACAACCTTTTCTCGTCGGCGCCCATGGCGCCGGCCGCGCGCAGCCATAGCGGGTTGACCGAACGCACGCCCGACCAGGTGTTGAACAGCATCGGAAACGTTGCGGCATAGAACACGATAAGGATGGTTGTCAGGTTGCCGATGCCGAACCACAGCATGAACAACGGCACCAGCGAGAACGAGGGGATCGGCATCAGCGCACTGACCAGCGGCAGGAAGAAGTTTTCCACGGGCTTGAACCGCGCCATCAAAATGCCGAGCGGCATGCCGACCACGACGGCGAGGCCGAAGCCGAACAAGACCCGGTAGAGCGTCGCGCCGGCGTGCTCGAACATGGTGCCGTCGGCCAGCATGTCGTAGAGCGCGCTCAAGATGGACGGGATCGTCGGCATCAGCACGCGCGGGAAATATCCGCTGAGCGAGATCAACTGGTAAAGCGCGGCGGCGGCCGCCAGCGTGACGGCCGCGCGCAGGATCGAGCGTCGGTTTTGCGCCTGCTGGTTCATGCCGCCGTCGATCCCATCATGCCCCAGCGCACCACCGTATAGTCCTCGATCGCCTGGAAGACGTATTTTTCCAGCGTCAGCCCGATCACCGCGATGACCACGATGCCGGCCATCATGGCGTCGGTATTGAGAAATTCGCGGGCGCCGAAGATCAGCCAGCCCAGTCCCCAGGGAACGGCGGCGAGCATCTCCACGGCGACGAGAATGCGCCAGGCCTGCGCCAGGCCAAGGCGCAGCCCGGTGAGAATGTAGGGCAGCGCGCCCGGCAGGATCACGTAGCGAAACATGCGCCGCTTGTCGGCGCCCATGGCTTGCGCCGCGCGCACCCAGATTTCCTTCACCGCCTTCACGCCGGTCCAGCTGTTGTAGATGATGGGAAACATCGACACGAAAGCGACAAGCAGCATGGCCGAGACCTGCCCGGGACCGAACCAGAGCAGGAACAACGGCGTGTAGGCGAGGCCGGGGATCGGCGCCAACACGCTGACCAGCGGCAGGCAAATGTCCTCGGCAAGGCGCGAGCGCCCCATCAGCACGCCGATGGTGAGGCCGACCACCGCCGCAAGCCCGAAGCCGGTCAGCAGGCGGATGACGGTATCGAGTGCGTGGTGCGGGAGAATGCCGGAGACGGTCAGGCTGTAAAAAGAGAGCGCGATCTCTTCCAGCGTCGGAAACAGCTTGTGCGGAAAAATGCCGGAGCGGGCGAACGCTTCCCAGATCGCCCCGACCACCACGAACGGAAAGGCGTTGCGCGCGATCAGGCGCAGGCGCTCGCCGCCGCTGCTGGCCGGCGGCGCCGCTGCGCCGGTCGCGACTATGGTGACGGCGTCCTGCATGGGGCCCGCGGATGTCCTCCCGCTTTTGCTTGCGGCGGTCTTGTTGGCGCCTTTGAACGCAGGATAATGCGCCTTCGCAGGTAATCACAAGGCGGCGTGGCATAATGCTCCGCCGTCCGGCAGGTATGGCAGCCAAGCGGCCATTGCTGCTGGCGATTTGCGCCAAGAACGGCTAAACGCGCGGCATGGCGCGCGAGTGGCGCGCGCGGCCTTGATACGGGGGTTTCGTGATGTCGAAGAATGGACCGAAGATCGGCTGGATCGGCGTTGGCCGCATGGGGACGCCCATGGCGGAGCGTCTCATCAAGGCCGGCCACGATGTGTCGATCTGGAACCGCACCCGCGCGAAGGCCGAGCCGCTTGCCGCCGCGGGCGGCAGGATCGTCGACAAGCCGGCCGATCTTGCCGGCTGCGAAGTTGTGTTTGCCATCGTCTCCACCGGCAAGGATGTCGAACATGTCCTGTTCGGCAAGGACGGCCTGTGCAGCGGCGCGAAACTGCCGCGTATGGTGGTCGACTGCTCGTCGATCTCGGTCGAGGAATCCGCCGCCATCCGCCGACGGCTCAGCGAGAAGGGCGTCGGCTTCCTCGCCGCGCCCGTGTCCGGCAATGCCAAGGTGATCAAGGCCGGCAAGCTGTCATCGGTGGTGTCGGGCCCCGAGGCCGACGCCAAGATCGCCATGCCGCTGATCGAGGCTTTCGCGCCGCGCGGGGTGTCCTATGTCGGCGACGGCGAGCTCGCGCGCATGTGCAAGATCGCCCACAATGTCATGCTCGGCGTGGTGATCGAGAACCTGATCGAGATCACGCTGCTGGTGAACAAGATGGGCGTGCCGCGCCACGCCTTCCTCGCCTTCCTCAATAATGGCGTCATGGGCTCGATGTTCACCGCCTACAAGACGCCGGCGCTGGTCAATCTCGATTGGACCACGACCTTCACGCCCGAGCTGTTGCGCAAGGATCTCGATCTCGGCCTCGAACTCGGCCGCGAATGGGACGTGCCGATGCCGGTGACTGCGGCGACGCGCGAGGTGCTGCAAACGCATTTCGGCGCCGCCATGCTGCAAAAAGACCCGGAGGCCTATCTGCAAAAGGACTTTGCGGCGCTGGCCGAGACGATGGCGCTCGCCGCCGGGATGAAGCTCACGCCGGAGAACAAGAATATCGGAACCGGACTGGAGTGATCCGCGGGATGCCGACGCGGCGCGCACAAAAAAGAGGGCCCCTTTCGGGGCATCGCACATCCCGCTTGCGGGACGTGTGCACTTAAAAAAAGAGGGCCCCTTGCGGGGCATCACACATCCCGCTTGCGGGATGTGTGCACTTAAAAAGAGGGCCCCTTGCGGGGCCCTGTGTGCATAAGGTGGAGGATTCACGCCACCGCAAAAGCCCGTCGGGCAATAACAGTGGCTGCGCACGAACCCACTCAACCGGCCACACGCATATATCACAAGTAAAATGCCCGTAAATTTGCCGGTTGGTCTCGGCAGCATAAATATCGCATCATCGAGCGCAAAAGCCGCAAACAGGGAAACACAAATGTCGTTCAAGCTCTACAACGCGCCGCAATCGACCTGTAGTCAGCGGGTTCGCTTTGTTTTCAACGGCAAAAAAATTCCCTTCGACGAAGTCAGACTCAATCTTTTGGCCGGCGACCAGCTCAAGCCCGATTATCTCAAGCTCAATCCGAACGGCGTGGTGCCCACGCTCGACCATGACGGCTCGATCGTCTTCGATTCGAACGTCATCACCGAATATCTCGACGAAGTCGCGCCGCAGGCGAGCTTTACCCCGGAGGATCCGGTCAAGCGCGCCCGCATGCGCTCGCTCATGCATTTCATCGACGAAATGCCGGCGGCCGCCGTGCGCGTGCCGACTTTCAATCTCGCCTTCCTGCCCGGCTTCCAGCGGATGAGCCGCGACGAATTCGTCGCCTTTGCCGAGTCGAAGCCTTTGCGTCGCGAATTCATGCTGGCGATGGGACAGACCGGCTTTCCGCAAAAGGACATGGACGACGCGCTGGCGCGGCTGCGCCGCACCTATGCGCGCATGGATGCCGAAATCGCGAAAAGCGGCGGACCGTGGCTGCTCGGCAAGGAGATTTCGCTCGCCGATGTCGCGGTGATGCCGGCGCTCGTGCGCATGCACGATCTGAAGATGGCCGGATGGCAGGACCTGCCGCGCATCGTCACCTGGTTCGACAATATCCGCGCGCATCCGGCTTTCAGGCCGACCTTCTATCACGGCTCGCTGTTGAGCGAGCAGTTCCCGCATTTGCGGGAAAAAGAGCCGGCCTGAACGCGCCAGTCTCGCGCCCTTCGATTGAGATACTATCCTGCGGCGATGCGGCGGCGCATAGTGCCGGCCGCGCCACGGTATTTTTCAAATACGGAGGCCTTGATCCATGAACCCCATCACCTCGCTCGTCACCATCGTCTTCGCCGTCATCGGCGGGCTGCTGTTCGCCGCCGGCTTTTTGCTGCCGGGCGTCGGCTTCGGCATTCTCGCTTTGCTCACGCTGTTCTCGCTCAAGATGGCGAACAACTGGGAGCGCTTCGTGATCCTGCGCGCCGGCAAGCTGTCGAGCGTGAAAGGACCGGGCCTGTTCCTCATCGTCCCCGTGATCGACGCGATCACCGCGGTGATCGACGAGCGCATCCAGACGACGCAGTTCAACGCCGAGCAGGCGCTCACCCGCGACACGGTGCCGGTCAATGTCGACGCGGTCGTGTTCTGGCACGTGCACGACGCGCAAAGCGCGGCATTGAATATCACGGACTACCGCTCGGCCATCGACCGGGTGGCGCAGACGTCCTTGCGCGAAACCATCGGCTCCTCGATGCTCACGCAGCTTTTGTCCGAGCGCAAACAGGCCGACGAGGTTCTGCGCAGCGAGATCGCGGGCAAGACCGCGACATGGGGCATCTCGGTCAATTCGGTCGAGATCCGCGACGTCGCCATTCCGGTCGGGCTGCAGGACGCCATGTCGCGCCAGGCGCAGGCCGAGCGCGAAAAGGAGGCGCGCGTCATCCTCGGCTCGGCGGAAGCCGCGATCGCGCAGAAATTCGTCGATGCCGCCAATACCTACGCCACCAACGCAGCCGCGTTGCATCTGCGCGCCATGAACATCATTTACGAGACGACGAAGGAGCGCGGCGCCACCATCCTGATGCCGACCTCGATGATCGATTCGATGAGCGTTGCGCTGCCGGCGGCGATGATGCAGGCGCAGGGCGCGGCGAGCCCGTCGCCAAGGCCCGCCGCCAATCCGTCCGCATCCTGAGGCTCTTGCGCGCCCTCTCCCCGCCGGGGAGAGGGCCGATGCGGCGTTGATCAATACTTTGCGCTGATCGGCAATTCCTCGGCCGGGAACAGCGAGATCAGCCGGCAACCCTTGTCGGTGACCACGACCTCTTCCTCGATGCGCGCGGCGGAGAAGCCGTCGGTCGCCGGGCAGTAGGTTTCGATCGCGAACACCATGCCCTCCTTGATCTCGGTCGGATGGTCCATCGACACCACGCGCGAGATGATCGGGCGCTCATGCAGGTTGAGCCCGAGGCCGTGCGCGAATTGCAGGCCGAAGGCCGCCATTTCGTCCGGGAAGCCGAACTCCTGCGCCGTCGGGAACACTTCGCAGATGTGCGCCGTCGAGGCGCCCGGCTTGATGCGGGCGATGGCGTTGTCGAGCCATTCGCGCGCCTTGCGATAGGCGTCGTGCTGCGCCGGCGTGGCACGGCAGACATTGAAGGTGCGGTAGTAGCAGGTGCGATAGCCCATGAAGGCTTGCAGGATGTCGAAGAAGGCCTGGTCGCCGGGGCGGATCATGCGGTCGGTGAAATTGTGCGGGTGCGGATTGCAGCGCTCGCCGGAGATGGCGTTGACCGCCTCCACGTCGTCGGAGCCGTGCGTGTAGAGGAACTTGTTGACCTCGGCGACGATGTCGTTTTCGCGCACGCCCGGACGCAGCATCTCGTTGACCACGTCATAGGCGCCATCGACCATGGCGGCGGCGCGGTTGAGCAGCGCGATCTCGTCGGACGATTTGATCTCGCGCGCGGAGAGCATCACCTGCTGGCCGTCCTTGATGGTCAAGCCGGCTTTTTGCAGCTCGAACATCATCGGCGGCTCGACGATGTCGACGCCGACCGGCATCTTGGCAACGCCCGCCGATTTCAGCAGCGAGGCCATTTCCTCGGCGTGACGCTTCATCAGGCCGAATGCCGGGTCGACGGTGCCGCGCATGCCGACGAGGCCGGCCTTGCAGTTTTCCGGCTTGAGCCAGGGGGAATAAAGCTTGTGATGCACGGCGGCCGAGCCGAAATCCCACAGGATCGGATCCTGACCGCGCGCCAGCAGCACGAAACGTGACAGCTTGTCGCGCGCCCATTCGCCGATCTTGGTGGAGGTGACGTAGCGTACGTTGTTGTCGTCAAACAGCAGCAGGGCGCCGAGGTCGCTCGCCTCCAGCGCCGCCTGCGCGCGGGCGAGGCGATAGCGGTGCAGGCGCCGGTAATCGACGCGCTCCTCGAAGTCGACGCCCATAGTGCCGAGCACCGGCAGGTGGCGGCCCCAGTTGTAGCGGGGGTTGATGTCTTCGGCGGTGATCTTCACCGGATCGCGGGTTCTTTCGTCCATGGCGCACTCCCTTGGATATGGCGGTATTTGGCCAGCGATGCTGGCGGGGGTTGGCCGGACTATAGCAACTCGCCGCCGCCGCCGTCACGTCACGGCGATCACCCGTTGCAGGGTGGAGCGCAGGGTTTCCGCTTCGCCGGCGCCGAAGGCGGCTTCGAACTCCTTCTGCGCGCGGCGCCATTGCGCTTGCGCCGCCCTGAATTTCGCCTGCCCGGCGGCGGTGAGCGCGACGCTGCGGGTCCGGCCGTTCGCGCCGGCGCCCACGGCCAGCAGCCCGTCGCGCTCGAGCGGGCCAACAGCGCGGCTCAAGGCCGTGCGCTCCATCACCATCGTTTCGGCGAGCTTGCCGAGCGGCAGCGGGCCCAGCCGGGCGAGTTTCGACAGGATCGAATACTGCGTGCCGCGCAGCCCGACCTCCGCCATGTGCCGGTCGTAGATTTGCGAGACGTGACGGGCGGCCTGGCGCAGCGCCAGATTGTTGCAGGGCGTCCAGTCCGGCGCCGCGTCCCCGCTCGCATTTCCGGCCGCTCTTTGTTTTCGCATGGCTCGCATTCCCGAAGCGGCGGGCGCCACCCTTGCCAATAAGTGCATACGCACGTAATAACGTCAAGGTTTAAGTGTATATGCACATATCTCGCCTGGGGAGGCGCCGCATGGACCCGCGAACCCGAATGCTGCTGGAGGCGCCGGTCACGCGCACGATCGTGCGCCTCGCCTTGCCCAATGTCGCGGTCATGGTGGTGCAGGCCTCGATCGGGCTGATCGAGACCTATTTCGTCGCCAGGCTCGGTCTCGACGCGCTCGCCGGCATCGCGCTGGTCTTTCCGCTGTTCATGCTGTTGCAGATGGTGTCGGCCGGCGCCATGGGCGGCGGCATTCTCTCGGCCATCGCGCGGGCGCTCGGCTCGGGCGACCGCGAACGGGCCAACGATCTCGTCTGGCACGCGGTCGCCATTACCGTGCTGCTCGGCGCCGCGGCGACTGCCGCGATGTCGCTCTGCGGCCCCTCGCTCTATGCGCTCATGGGCGGGCGCAGCGGATCGCTTGCCGCCGCCTTGACCTATTCCAACATCGTCTTTGCCGCGGCGATCCCGCTCTGGCTGTTCAATTCCCTGGCCGCGGTCATCCGCGCCACCGGCAATATGTTTTTCCCGGCGACGGTCATTATTGCCGGCGCGCTGTTCCTCATCCCGGTCTCGCCGCTGCTGATCTTCGGCCTCGGGCCGTTTCCGCATCTTGGCATCGCCGGCGGCGCGGTGGCGGTGATGGTCTATTATGTCGCCGGCTGCGCGATCTTCGCGGCCTATATCTGGTCGGGGCGCGGCGTCCTCAGGCCGGCGGCGACGCCGCCGCGGCTGCGCTGGGCGCCGATGCGCGACATCTTGCGGGTCGGTGCGGTTTCCTCGCTGGTCAGTCTGTCCACCAATGTCAGCATCGCGACGGCGACGGGGCTCGCCGGGCTTGTCGGTCCCGCCGCGGTCGCCGGCTACGGCACCGGCGCGCGGCTCGAATATCTGCTGGTGCCGCTGGTGTTCGGACTGGGGGCGCCGGTCGCCGCGATGGTCGGCACCAGCATTGGCGCCGGCGACCGTGCCCGCGCATTGCGGGTCGCCTGGACCGGCGCCGCCATCGCCGGCGGTCTCACCGAGGCGATCGGGCTTGTGGCGGCGGGATTTCCGCACGCGTGGCTGTCGCTGTTCGGCAGCGAGCCGCAGATGCTCGAGACCGGAACGCTCTATCTGCGCATCGTCGGGCCGGTCTATGGTTTCTTTGGCGTCGGCCTGTCATTGTACTTTGCCTCGCAGGGCGCCGGCCGCATGGGCTGGCCGATGCTCGCCGCGGCGCTGCGCGTCGTCATTGCCGCCGGCGGCGGCTGGCTGGCGATCAAGACCTTCGGCGGCAGCCACGGGCTCTTTGTTGCGCTCGCCGCTGCCATCGTCAGCTTCGGCCTGGTGAATGCGGCCGCCGTCGCCAGCGGCGGGTGGTTCGCACGCCGCGAAAAAACGCTGCTGGCCGTGCAGGGATCGTAAGGAGACGGCGATGGGCGAAACGGGCAAGCTGCTTTATCTCGACGATCTCGCGCCCGGCCGCACGTTTCGCGGCGCGCGCACGATCGGCGTCGACGAAGCGGCGATCAAGGCCTATGCCGGCCAATTCGATCCGCAGCCGTTCCATCTCGACGACACGGCGGCGAGAAACACCATATTCGGCGGGCTCGCGGCAAGCGGCTGGCATACCGCCGCGCTGACGATGAAGCTCCTCGTCACCGATGGGCCGCCGCTTGCCGGCGGCATCATCGGCGCCAGCGCCGACGAACTGCGCTGGCCGAAGCCGGTGCGGCCGGGCGACCGGCTGCGCATCGAATGCGAGGTGCTGGACGTGCGCCCCTCGCGGTCGCGGCCGCAGCAGGGCCTGGTGAAAATGAAGACGACCACGCTCAATCAGAACGGCGAGCCGGTGCAGATTCTGGTCGCCAATCTCGTCGTGCCGCGCGCGGTGTGACGCTCACGCCACCTTCCGTCCCCACAGCCGGGCCGAAGGAATTTTGGCGCCTTCACGGATCAAACGCAGCTTCACAATACGGAGAAAGGGACGCCGGCGTGCGGAGCCTTGGCCAGGTCTAGGCAGCTGGCATCTCGCGTCGCGCCTCGGCGAGCCGCGCCGCAACCTCATCATGGATTTTCGGGCCGTGCATGCGCATCTCGATGAATTCCGTTTCAGTAATGAGGTCGCTGAGCCCGCTCTTGAAACTCGGCCACTGCTGAACGCGATTCCACCATGCGTCGATGTTCGGCCGATCTTGCGTCCACACATCGAGCAGTCCGAGATAAGCGAGACGGGCAACGAACGGCATCATGTTGATGTCGGCAAGCGTAACGCGGTCACCGACGAGCCATGGGCCGCTTTCCGCCAGTGTCCGCTCCATGAGCCTGAAGGCGCGCTCATAGGCGCCGATAGCGTGCAGCACATAGGGCGATTGCACGCCCAACTCGTAGGTCGACATGAACCGGTCGCGTCGGCGCGGGTCGCCGATGTTGCGAAAGCGGATTTGGCGTATTTCCTCGGGCATATTCCTCATGCGTTCGCGGAACATGGCCGAGAAGCTGATCTCGGTGACGCCCTCGAACAGGCCTTCGTCCACGAACTTGCTCCACATGCGCATATGGGCGCGCGCGGCCGGCTGGTCTGGCTTGAGCGGCGGTTCGGGAAAGGTCTCGTCAAGATACTCGCAGATCAGTGTCGATTCGTTGATCGATTGACCGTCATGCACCAGCGTCGGCACCAGGCCTTTGGGATTAAGCTTGAGATATTTCGGGTCGTATTGTTCGGCCTTGAACAGGTTGACGGGGATCGCCTGCCAATCAAGGCCTTTTTCCCGCAGCGTGATGCGCACCTTCTGGCAACAGACCGAGTTGCCGAAATCGTAGAGGATCAGCACAGCTGCACCCTTGTCCGTAAAACCTGGGACAGCCAAGCATAGCAGGTCAGGCGACCTTTTTGCCCCACAACCGGCTTGAAGCGATATCGGCGCCTTCGCGGATGGCGCGCAGCTTGAGCCATACCGCGGCCTCGATCACCCATTCCCGGTTGGTGAACGTGCCGAAGCCGCAATCGGTCGAGGCGATCACGCGCTCGCGCTCGCCGACCGCGCGCACGGCGTCCTCGATGCGGCGCGCCACCACCTCGGGATGTTCGACGAAATTGCTGGTGGTCTCGATCACGCCGGGGATCAGCAGCATGTCTTTGGGCAACGGGTGCGTCTTGAATGCGCTGTATTCATGCGCGTGGCGCGGATTCGAGAACTCGATCGACAATGCGCCGACAGTGGCCTGGTAGAGCGCCGGCAGGATCTTGACCAACGGGATATCGTGGATGTGCGGGCCTTCCCAGTTGCCGTAGCAGACGTGCAGCCGCACGCGGTCGCGCGGAATCCCGGCGATGCCCTCATTGATCGCCGCGACGTGCCGCTCCACCGCCTTGATGAAGGCGCCATCGTCGAGATCGCGGTACATCATCGTGCGGTCCATGGCGAGGTCGGGCGCATCGATTTGCAGGATCAGCCCGGCCTTGTGGATCGCCTGGTATTCGTTCTTCATCTCGCGCGACAGCGCGGTGAGATATTTGTCCTGGCTGCCGTAAAACGCGTCGAGCATGGTCGACGAAATAATGCCGGGCGAGGGCGCGGTCATGAACGATTCCGCGAATTTGCCTAAGGAAATCTTCTTGAAGCGCGCGATCTCGCTCTCGAGCGGCTTGAGGTCGAGATACTTCAGTTCGCCTTGGCATTCCGGCGCGTTCTGCTGCTTGCTGACATGCGGAAAGCGCCGCTTGAGCTGCTCAACCAGCGCCGGAAACTCCTCGAATTCGCGCCCGCGCCGCCGGTTCGATACCCCGCCAAAACCGCTCATGCGCTGCGGCACGTAGGTCTGGAAACCGACCCGCTGCTGCTCGCCGTCATTGCCGATGTCGATGCCGGCGGAGGCCTGTTTGTCCACGACGTGGCGCACCGCCTTGTCCATTTCGGCGGCCATTTCCGCGGGGTCGAACGCTTCGCCCGCCTCCCGGCGGACCAGCAGGTCGGACAGTTTCTCGTTGCGCGGCAGGCTGCCGACATGGGTGGTCAGGATGCGGTCCCGGCTGAAGATCATGCGCGGCTTGCTCCGGCTGGCCGACATTGCGGCGTTTCGTTCCAAACTGCATAATACGAAACGTTCCGGGAGGAAAAGCAAATGGCGGTCGCCGAAAAAAAGGCGGCGTTATCCGAGGCGAGCACCGGCGTGGGCGCAATCCCACGCGATTACAATTTCGCGGCCGACGTGCTGCAACGCAATCTCGATGCCGGCCGCGCCGATAAACCGGCCTATATCGATGGCCGGCGCACGCTGACCTATCGCCAACTCGCCGACCGGGCAGCGCGTTTCGGCGCCGCCTTGCGCGGCCTGGGGCTGCGCCGCGAAGAACGCGTGCTGCTCGCCATGCTCGACACGGTTGACTGGCCGACCGCCTTTCTCGGCTGCCTCAAGGCCGGCATCGTCGCCGTGCCGGTGAACACGCTGCTCACCGAGGACGACTACCGCTTCATGCTTGCCGACAGCCGGGCGAAATGCCTAGTGGTGGCGGAGGCGCTGTTTGCGAAATTCGAGAAGATCATCGCCGAATCCCCGGACCTCGAGCACGTCATCGTTGCCGGCGACAATCCGCACGGCTATCGGCTGTTCGAGGATGTCATCGCCGCCGATGAGCCGGAATCCTACGCCGCGCCGACCGTCGCCGACGACATGGCGTTCTGGCTTTACACGTCCGGTTCGACCGGCAAGCCGAAGGGCGCGGTGCACGTGCACGCGAGCCTGAAACTCACCGCCGACCTTTACGGCACGCCGGTCGCCGGCATCAAGGAAAGCGACGTCTGCTATTCGGTGGCGAAGTTGTTTTTCGCCTACGGGCTCGGCAACGCCATGACGTTTCCGCTCTCGGTCGGCGCAACGACCGTACTCAACCCCGAGCGCCCGACGCCCGACGGCGTCGCCGCACTGCTCAAGAAGCATCCGGTGACGGTGTTCTTCGCCGTGCCGACGTTTTATGCCGCCTTCCTCAACAGCCCGGCGGCGCCGCAAAAAAGCGAAGTGAAAATCCGCCGCTGCATTTCAGCCGGCGAGGCGCTGCCCGAGGAAATCGCGCGCAAATGGCGGGAACGCTACGGCGTGGAAATTTCCGACGGGCTCGGCACCACGGAGATGCTGCACATTTATCTGACCAACCGGCCGGGTGCGACCAAGTACGGAACGACCGGCAAGCCGGTGCCCGGCTACGAGATCAAACTGATCGGCGAGGACGGCGAGCCGGTCAAGCAAGGCGAGATGGGCGAGATGTACGCGCGCGGACCGACATCCGCGATCATGTACTGGAACAATCGCGAAAAGTCGCGCTCGACCTTCCAGGGCGAATGGACGCGCTCGGGCGACAAATATATCGAGGACGAGGACGGCTATTACATCTGCTGCGGGCGCGCCGACGACATGCTGAAGGTCTCCGGCATGTACGTCTCGCCGTTCGAGGTGGAGGCAGCGCTGTCCTCGCATCCGGACGTGCTGGAAGCCGCGGTGGTCGGCTGGAACGACGAGCAGAAACTTGTGAAGCCGCGCGCTTTCGTCGTGCTCAAGCAGCCGGACAAGGCCTCGAACGCGCTTGCCCAAGCGTTGCAGGAACACTGCAAGCAGAAGCTCGCGCCGTTCAAATATCCGCGCTGGATCGAGTTCCGCAGCGAACTGCCGAAAACGGCGACGGGCAAGATCCAGCGGTTCAAACTCAGGGCTGAAGCGCAAAAATAATGGCTCTGGCAGATTCCGGAATCCTGACCGTCGGCTCGCAGCGTCTCGAATACCGCATGATCGGGCCGCGCCCCGATGCAGCACCGACGCTGGTGCTGCTGCACGAGGGCCTCGGCTGCGTCGGGTTGTGGGCCGATTTTCCCGACAAGCTCGCGCAAGCCACGGGCTGCGGCGTGTTCGTCTATTCTCGCGCCGGTTACGGCAAATCGAGCCCGGTCAAATTGCCGCGGCCGCTCACCTACATGCACGATGAGGCGCGCGAGACGCTGCCGGCGGTGCTCGAGGCGATCGGCTTTCGCCAGGGATTATTGATCGGCCACAGCGACGGCGCCTCGATCGCGGCCATCTATGCCGGCAGCCACCAGGATCACCGCGTCGGCGGCCTCGTGCTGATCGCGCCGCATTTCTTCACCGAGGATATGGGCATTGCTTCCATCGAAGAGGCGCGCCGGGCTTACGCGGGCACCGACCTGCGCCAACGGCTCGCGCGCTGGCATGCCGATGTCGACAACGCATTCAAAGGCTGGAACGGCGCCTGGCTCGATCCCGAATTCCGCAAGTGGGACATCACCGGGTTCCTCGCCTATATCCGCGTGCCGGTGCTGATCGTGCAGGGTAAGGACGATCAATACGGCACGGTCGCCCAGATCGAGGCGGCGGAACGCGAATGCTATTGCCCGGTCGAAGTGGCGCTGCTGCCGGGCGCCAGGCATTCGCCGCAGCGCGACAAGCCGGAAGCAACGCTCGCGGCGATTTCCGACTTCGTCGCCCGCGTGCTGGCGATGAACGAATGGGTGAAAGCGGCGTAATTACTCCGCCGCCTGCTTCGCCGCACTCGAATGCGCCGAGACCAGGTAATCCATCGCCGTCTGCGCGCCGCCCTTCTTGTGCGGAATGCCGGCAAGCGACAGCGTCATCTCGGTCGCGGACAGCGCGCCCATCAACATGGTGTCGTTGATGTCGCCGAGATGGCCGATGCGGAAATATCTGCCGGCGAGCGCGCCGAAGCTCGAACCGTAGGAGATATTGAAGGTGTCGAGCGCCAGCGCGCGGAAGGCATCGGCATTGTGGCCTTCCGGCAAAATCGCCGCGGTAAGCGTCGGCGAATAGAATTTCGGATCACGGCAGACGATGTCGAGGCCCCAGGCCTTCACCGCGCGGCGCGTGGCTTCGCCAAGCCGCGCGTGGCGGGCGAATGCGTTGTCGAGGCCTTCCTCGTGCAGCATCTCGATGCCGACCGCGAGGCCCTGCAGCATCTGCGTCGCCGGCGTATAGGGGAAGAAGCCGACCTTGTTCATGGTCAGCATGTCCTCCCACGACCAGAACGACTTCGGCAGCCTGGACTTCTTGTTCGCCGCCAGCGCCTTGTCGCTCAGCGCGTTGAACGACATGCCGGGCGGCAGCATCAGGCCCTTTTGCGCGCCGCCGACGGTGACGTCGACGCCCCATTCATCGTGCCGGTAGTCGGTGGAAGCGAGCGATGAAATCGTATCGACCATCATCAGCGCCGGATGCCTGGCGTTGTCGATCGCCTTTCGGACCTCGGCGACCGGCGACAGGCAGCCGGTCGAGGTCTCGTTGTGCAGGAAGCACACCGCCTTGATCTCGTGATTCTTGTCTTCGCGCAGGCGCGCCTCGACCTTCGAGGCGTCGACGCCGGTGCGCCAGTCGGTGGTGATGAATTCGGTCTTGAGGCCGAGGCTTTCGGCCATTTTCTTCCACAGCGTGGCGAACTGGCCGGTTTCCACCATCAGCACCTTGTCGCCGGGCGACAGCGTGTTGACCAGGGCGGCTTCCCAGGCGCCGGTTCCGGTGGCGGTGTAGATGATCACCGGGCTCGAGGTCTTGAAAATGGTCTTGATGCCCTCGAGGCACTTCTTGGCGAGCTTGGCGAATTCGGGCCCGCGATGGTCGATAATGGGGGTATCCATCGCCCGCAATACACGGTCGGGCAGCGCGGTCGGCCCCGGAATATGCAGAAAATGCCGTCCGACCGGACGCGAGGAATTCTTAGCCATAGGCAATCGCTCCTAAACGCGGCTTTTCGGGAATTTTCGTGGGTTGGCCACGGGCGCGTCCCGGCCAGGGAGCGGCGCTTGTGGCGTTGAACTATGAATGTAACATTGCGGTCAAGCGGTTTTCCGCACAGCAAACAAGCCGTCCATGCATAGGCTGAACGAGCCGATAAAGGAAATGGCGCCGTGGCGGTGGTAATGCCCGGCCTGGAACGGCGGCTGAAGGCCGAATTGACCGGGGAGGCGTGGTTCGACGGCTTCACCCGCGGCCGTTACGCCACCGACGCCTCGCATTACCAGATCATGCCGGTCGGCGTGGTCGCCCCGCGCACGATAGAAGAAGCCGAACGGGCGATAGGGATTGCCCGGTCGGAGGGCGCAACCGTCCTGGCGCGCGGCGGCGGCACCTCGCAGGCCGGGCAGACCGTCGGCGACGCGCTGGTGGTCGACTGCTCGAAATATCTCACCCGCATCATCGATCTCGACCTCAAGCGCGGGCGCTGCACGGTCGAGCCCGGCATCGTGCTTGACGAACTCAACCGCCAGCTCAAGCCGCACGGACTGTGGTTCCCGGTCGACATCTCGACGTCCTCGCGCGCGACCATCGGCGGCATGGCCGGCAACAATTCCTGCGGCGGACGGTCGCTGCGTTACGGCACCACGCGCGACAACGTGCTGTCGATCGATGCGGTGCTCGCCGACGGTGCGCTCGCGCATTTCGGCAGCATCGGCGGCAGCCTCAAGGATGTGCCGGCGCCTTTGCGCCCGCTGGCCAAGGATCTGCTGGCGATCGGCGCGCGCGAGGCCGAGGAGATCGCCGCGCGTTTCCCCAAGGTGCAGCGCCGGGTCGGCGGCTACAATCTCGACGCGCTGGTCCCCGGCAAGAACGACATCAACCTCGCCCACGTGCTGGTCGGCTCGGAAGGCACGCTTGGCTTTTCCACCCGCATCGAATTGAAACTCTCCCCGCTGCTCGGCCGCCGCGCGGTCGGCGCTTGTCATTTCGGCAGCTTCCGCGCGGCGATGGAGTCCGCCCAGCATATCGTGCCGCTGCGGCCGATCGCGGTGGAGCTGATCGACGCGACTATGATCGAGCTCGCGCGCGCGATCCCGATTTTCCGCCCGACGCTCGACAAATTCGTGCGCGGGCAGCCCGAGGCCATCCTGCTGGTCGAATTCGGCGAAGACGATCACGAGGAAAACCTGATCCGCCTGCGCCGGCTCAAGGAGGTGATCGGCGATCTCGGATTGTCCTGGGACAACAGCGGCGGCAAATGGGGCGGCATGATCGAGGTGCTCAGCCCCGAATTGCAGGCCGCGATTACCGATCTGCGCACCTCCGGCCTCAACATCATGATGTCGATGAAGGAGCAGGGCAAACCCGTCTCCTTCGTCGAGGACTGCGCGGTGCCGCTTGAACACCTCGCCGACTACACCAGCCGGCTCACCGCGATTTTCGAAAAGCACGGCACCCGCGGCACCTGGTACGCGCATGCCGGGTCCGGCTGCCTGCACGTGCGCCCGGTGCTCAATCTGCGGCTGGAGAAAGACGTGCACGCCATGCGCGAGATCGCCGAAGAGGCCTTTGCCATGGTGCGCGAATACAAGGGTTCGCATTCCGGCGAGCACGGCGACGGGTTGGTGCGCTCGGAATTCAACGAGCCAATGTTCGGCTCGCGCCTTGCACGCGCTTTCGAGGAAGTGAAGGACCGCTTCGACCCGAAGGGACTCTACAATCCCGGCAAGGTGGTGCGGCCGCCGAGGTTCGACGACCGTAGCCTGTTCCGCTATCCGCCGGGCTATCGCGGCGAGGACATCAAGACCCGGCTCGACTGGTCGGCCTATACCGGCGCCGGCGGCGGTTTTCAGGGCGCCGTCGAGATGTGCAACAACAACGGCGCCTGCCGGAAACTTGCCGGCGGCGCGATGTGCCCGAGTTACCGCGTCACCCGCGACGAGCGCGACGTCACGCGCGGGCGCGCCAATACGCTGCGGCTGGCGATCACCGGGCAGCTCGGGCCTGACGCGCTGACGTCCGATGCGATGGCCGAGACGCTTGCATTGTGCGTTTCCTGCAAGGCCTGCCGCCGCGAATGCCCGACCGGCGTCGACATGGCGCGCATGAAGATCGAGGTGAACGCCGCCCGCGCCGCCAAATTCGGCTTGCCGCTGCACGACCGGCTGGTCGGCTACCTGCCGCGCTACGCCCCGGTTGCCGCCAGACACCCGCGGCTGATGAACATGCGCGACGGCAGCCGCATGCTGCGGCGGCTGTCGGAACGCGCCGTCGGCTTCTCGGCGCGGCGTAGCCTGCCGAAATGGCGCAGCGACACGTTCCGCGACCGGTCCGACTGGGCCTACAGAGCAGCGCCGGATGGCGAAACGGTGCGCGAGGTCGTCCTCTTCGCCGATACATTCAATCGCTATTTCGAGCGCGAAAATCTCGACGCCGCGCTCGCCGTTCTCGTGGCCGGCGGTTATCGCGTGCAGGCGGTATTGCCCGCCGATGGCGACGAGCGCCCGCTCTGCTGCGGGCGCACCTTTCTCGCGGTCGGCGCGGTGGACGAGGCGCGGCGCGAGATGGAGCGCACGCTCGCCGCGCTTGCGCCCTATGCGATGCGCGGCGTGCCGGTGATCGGACTCGAGCCGAGCTGCCTGTTGAGCTTCCGCGACGAATTGCCGGCGCTCATCAAGGGCGAGGCGGTCGCCGCGCTCGCCGGGCAGGCTCTGTTGCTGGAGGAATTCCTCGCCCGCGAGCAGAACGAAGGCCGCCTGAAACTGCCGCTCGGGCCGTTGCCCACCAAGGCCCTGCTGCACGGCCACTGCCACCAGAAGGCCTTCGATGCCATGGGTGCGGCCGAGAGCGTGCTGAAACTCATTCCGCAGCTTGCCGTCGAGAGCGTGCAATCGAGCTGCTGCGGCATGGCGGGCTCGTTCGGCTACGACGCCGGAACCATCGAGGTTTCGCTCAAGATGGGCGAACTGTCGCTGTTGCCGGCGGTGCGCAAAGCGCCTGCCGACGCGCTGATCGTGGCCGACGGCACGTCGTGCCGGCATCAGATCCATGACGGCACCGATCGCCATGCGCTGCACGTCGCCCGCGTGCTGGCGATGAGCATGGCCGCAGCCGGCCCGCGCGCGGAGCGCGACCTCTAGCCGCCGCTGCCGTAGAACAATTGCACCAGCGCCAGAGAAAACCACGGCACGTAGGTGCATATCAGCAGCACGACCACCAGCGCCGCGATGAACGGCAGATTGACCTTGGTGGTCTCCCAGATGTCGGATTTGGCGATGGCGCAGGAGGCGATCAGCACGCTCGCGACCGGCGGCGTCTGCTGGCCGATGGCGAGGTTGAGCGTGAGCACCAGGCCGAAATGAATCGGGTCGATATGCACCGCGGCAATCATCGGCATCACGATCGGCACGGTGAGAATGATCGCCGCCGCCGAATGCAGGAACATCCCCAATATCAAAAAGAACACATTGAGCAGCAGCAGCACGACATAGGGGTTTGAGGTTACGCCGGTGATGCTTTGTGCCAGCGCCTGCGGCAGTTTCGCTTCGGTGAGAAACGTGCCGATCAGCGCCGAGCTTGCGACCAGCAACATGACCACTGCGGTCTGCACGGCGCCGTCGATACAAGCCTTTTTCAGGTCGCGCAGTTTCAGGTCGTGGTAGATGACGCCGCCGATCAGGAGTGCGGCTGCGACCGCCAGTCCCGCACCTTCCGTGGCGGTGACGAAGCCGCCGAAAATGCCACCGAGGATAATGACCGGCAGCAGAAAGGCCCATAGCGCTTCCTTGAACGTCTGCCACACGCGGGCAAGCTGGAATTTTTCCTCGACCGGAAAATCGTAACGCACGGCCTGGATATAGGCGGCGACCGCCAGGCCGGCCGCGCCGAGAATGCCGGGCAGAATGCCGGCGACGAACATCTTGACCACCGACGTCTGCGCCATCACCGCGTAAAGGATCATCGGAATCGACGGCGGGATAATGATGGCAAGGCTCGCCGAGGAGGAGGAGATGGCCGCGGCAAATTCCTTGGAATAGCCACGCGAGCGCATCGCCGGAATGAGGATGGTGCCCAGCGCGGCGACGCCGGCGACCGCCGAGCCGGAAATCTCGGCGAAAAACATCGAGGCGCCGATCGTCACCATGGACAGCCCGCCGCGCACGAAGCCGAAACAGGCCGACGTGAAGGCGATCAGCCGACGCGAGATGCTCGACGCGTTCATGATCGCGCCGGCGAGGATGAATAGCGGGATGGCGAGCAGCGGGAAGCTGGAGGCGCCGTCGAACATGACCAGCGCCATGTTCGGCATGCTGTTGGGCCCCTGGATGATGAGAATCGCCGCACTGGCGACAATGCCGAGCGCGACCGCGATCGGGACATTCAGCAGCGCCAGCGCCAGCATGCCGACGAGCATCAGCGCGATCGTCATCGGGCGCCTCCGCCCTTTTCATTGTCGCCCAAGTGGCCGAGCTCGAGCGCCTCCTTGATTTCCAGATCGACGAAACCGGTGGTGCGGGCCTCGCGTATGATATCGGGAAGCCGCAACGCCTCGGCGATCATGAACAGAATGGCGCCGACCGGGATCGCCGATTGGGTCAGCTGAGTCGGCACTTCCGGCATGCTGACCAAATGCTCGCCTTGCAGGATAATCAGCACCTGCACGCCGTAGATCGCGAGAAGTCCGAAAAAGAGAAACACCATGCATTCGGCAAAGATGGTGGCCGCCAGTCGCGCCTTCGGCGGCATGGCGTTGACGACGCCGGGCACGCCGATATGCGCGCCGCGCAGCGCCGCCAGCGCCGCGCCGTAATAAGTGAGCCAGACGAGGCCGACCGAGGCGAGTTCGTCGTACCAGGAGAGCGCGTGTCCGACATAGCGGAAGACGGCGCCGGCGATGATCAGCGCGGTCAGGACTACCATCAGCACGAGAACGATGCCTTCAAGCAGCCGCTCGAAGCCCGTGCGTAGACGAGACCAGCTCAAGGAAAAATCCCCGGACTTTGCGAGCGATGCGAATGGGCCGGCCCGTTCGGACCGGCCCGCAGCGACGGTCTTGCGTTCAGGACGATTTGTGGCCGAGCGCGAGCGCTTTGTCGATCAGTTCCTTGGCGCCCGGAACTTCCTTGCCGAATTCCTCGTAGATGGGCTTGCTGGCGGCGATGAACGCATCCTTATCGACCGAGTTCACCTTGGTGCCGGCTGCCTTGATCTTTTCAAGCAATTCGTTGTCCAGATCGGCACCCTGCTTCAAGGCGACCGGTTGCACTTCCTTCGCCGTATCTTCCAGAATCTTACGCACGTCGGCCGGGAATCGCGACCAGCTGGCGCCGGCCACCACATAGGTCGGCGAATAAACGTGGCCGCTCATCGACAGATATTTCTGCACCTCCTGGAAACGGCCGGTGTAGATCTGCGCCAGCGGGTTTTCCTGGCCGTCCATGGCGCCAGTCTGCAACGCGACGAATACTTCCGAGAAGGCGAGCGGCGTCGGATTGGCGCCATAGGCCTTGAACATCTTCACACGCCAGACGCCTTTCGGCACCCGCAATTTGATGCCCTCGAGGTCGGCGGGTTTCACGATCGGATGTTTGTTGTTGGTGATTTGGCGGAAGCCGTTCTCCCAGACGCCGATGATGTGGTAGCCGACCTTCTCGGCCTGCGGCACCATGATCGGATAGACGATCTGGTCGCGGATGCGCGCCATGTGGTCGCGGTCCTTCACCAGGTAAGGCATTTCGAACAGCCCGAAGCTCGGCACGTAGGACGACATCACCGTGGACGGCAAAGCGAGATCGACGGTTCCGAGTTTCAGCTTTTTCATCAGCTCCGAGTCGCTGCCGAGCTGGCTCGACCCATAGACCGCGACCTTGTACTTATCGCCGAGCTTGGCGTTGGCGCGCTTGGCAAATTCCAGCGCGTTCAATTCGAGCAACGAGCCTGGTTCGCCGACATGACCAAATTTTATTTCGGTCTGCGCCAAGGCGGGTCCCACCGACAGTGCGGTGGCGAAGGCGAATGCGAGCAAGATTTTTGAAAGCCGCATGAGTGTCCTCCCGAGGATTTTGTGGTTCCGCCGGCGCGTGGGCTGTCGGACTCGTCCGGCGGTCGCTATTATTTCGGTTATCAATGCAAAACTGCGGCGCTTGCGCAAGCGTGCGGATGTCGCGGGACGGCAACGAAAGAGCGACGGAATGCTGCGATTGGCGGCGATATTATTGGCCCTGACCGCGCCCCTGGCGGCGGCCCAGGCGCAAACGCCCGATAAAGTCCGCTTCGGCACCAACTGGGTGGCGGAGGCCGAACATGGCGGCTTCTACCAGGCGCTCGCCGACGGCACCTACCGGAAATACGGGCTCGACGTGACCATCGTGCCGGGCGGGCCGAACGTGAACAACCGCATCCTGCTGCCGGTCGGCAAGCTCGATTTCTTCATGAGCGCCAATTCGCTGCAATCCTTCGACGCCGTCGAGCACAACATCCCGACCGTGGCGGTGGCGGCGAGTTTCCAGAAGGATCCGCAGGTGCTCATCGCGCATCCCGGCGTCGAGCGCCTCGCGGACCTGAAAAAGCTCACGCTGTTCGTTTCGAAGGAAGGCATGATCAGCTATTTCCAGTGGCTGAAGGCCGACTACGGCTTCGACGAGCGCAAAGTGAAGCCCTACACCTTCAACGCGCAGCCGTTCCTCGCCGACAAGAATTCCGCCATGCAGGGCTATGTCACGTCCGAGCCTTACGCGGTCGAAACGCAGGGCCACTTCAAGCCGAAGGTGTTCCTGCTCGCCGATCACGGCTTCAACTCCTATTCGACGCTGATCGAGACCCGCCGCGATCTCGTCGAAAAGCGGCCGGACCTGGTGCAGCGCTTTGTCGATGCCTCCGCCGTCGGCTGGTATCACTACATCTATGGCGATGCCTCCGCCGGCAACGCGCTGATCAAGAAGCAGAACCCGGAAATGACCGACGCGCTGCTCGCCTATTCGATCGGCAAGATGCGGGAATTCGGCATTGTTGATTCCGGGGACTCGATCACGCTCGGCATCGGCGCCATGACCGATGCGCGCTGGCAAAGCTTCTTCGACAAGATGGTGCGCGCCGGCGTGGTGAAAGCCGGTCTCGACTATAAGCGCGCCTACACGCTGCAATTCGTCAACAAGGGCGTCGGCGCCGAGTTGCGGCGCAAATGATCCCGGCGGGCGCGCCCATCGTCTCGCTGCGCGGCGTCGGCAAGACGTTTGAGAGCGGCACGGTCGCGCTTGACGGCCTCAGCCTCTCCGTCGGCGAGGGCGAATTCGTTTCGCTGCTGGGGCCGTCCGGCTGCGGCAAGTCGACCGCGCTGCGCATTGTGGCGGGCCTGAGCGCGCCGTCGGCGGGCGCAGTCGAATGGCCGGGCGAGGTGCAGCCGGGCCATATCGGCTTCGTGTTCCAGGAACCGACACTGATGCCCTGGGCGGACGTCGCCGCCAATGTGCGGCTGCCGCTCCGGCTCGCCCATGCCGAGGAAGCGTCCGCGCGCGCCGCGGCGGAGCGCGCCCTGGCGCGCGTCGGGCTTGCCGATTTCGGCGGAGCGTTCCCGCGCGAACTCTCCGGCGGCATGAAGATGCGCGCCTCGATCGCGCGGGCGCTGGCGACCGAGCCGCGGCTGCTGCTGATGGACGAGCCGTTCGCCGCGCTCGACGAGATCACCCGCTTTCGGCTCAACAACGACCTGCTGGCGCTGTGGCACGCGCTGCGCCGCACGGTGATCTTCGTCACCCACTCGGTGTTCGAGTCGGTTTATCTGTCGCAGCGCATCGTCGTCATGACCCCGCGGCCGGGCCGCGTGTCGGCTGAAATCGGCATCCCGGCGCCTTATCCGCGCGATGAGAATTTCCGCACCTCGCCCGAATATGCCGGCTACTGCCGCACGGTTTCCGCGGCGCTCAGCCAGGCGATGGCCGGTGCGCCATGAGCGAGCGGGCCCTGCGCATCGTGCTGCCGGTCGTCGTGCTCGCGCTCGTCCTGTTGACCTGGCACGCGACGGTGCGCATCTTCGCCATTCCGCCCTACGTCCTGCCGGGACCGGGGCTGGTGCTGTCCACGCTGATCGCGGACGGCGGCCTTTTGCTGCATTCGCTGTGGGTGACGCTGGTCACGACCTTCGAGGGCTTTGTGCTCGCCGGCGTGGGCGGCATTGGTCTCGCGATCCTGTTCAACCAGTCGCGGTTGATCGAATATTCGTTTTATCCCTATGCGGTGATACTGCAAGTGACGCCGATCGTCGCCGTCGCGCCGCTCCTGCTCATCTATCTGCCGCAGCCTCTGGCGGTGCTTGCCTGCGCGTGGATCGTGGCGTTCTTCCCGGTGCTGGCCAACACCACGCTCGGCCTGCAATCGGTCGACCACAATCTCATCGCGCTGTTCGATCTCTACAAGGCGTCGCGCTGGCAGGTGCTGTTAAACCTGAAGCTGCCGTCGGCGCTGCCGCAGATGCTCGCCGGCCTGCGCATCGCCGGTGGGTTGTCGTTGATCGGCGCGGTGGTGGCGGAAATCGCGGCCGGCTCGGCCGGCGCCGGCTCGGGGCTCGCCTACCGCATCGCCGAGTCCGGCTACCGGCTCAACATTCCGCGCATGTTCGCGGCGCTTTTGCTGCTCTCGCTTGCCGGCGTCGCGATCTTTTTCGCACTGTCATTCGTGAACTATCTTTGCCTGCGCCGCTGGCACGAAAGCACGGTCAGGCGCGAATCCTAGAGCGCGAATTGCGCGAGCGCGCCGAGCGCGGCCATCGCCACCACCACCTCGATCAACCCGCGATGCAGCCCGAAGGCGAGCAGCGCCGCGATGGCCGCCAATACGGCGGCGCGGATATCGAGCGCCAGTGGATCAAACGCGTACCAGCGCAGCGGTCCCCAATGCATTTCGGTTACCGTGCCGAACAGCACGTGCAGCGCGAACCAGACCGAGAGATTGAGGATAACGCCGACGACGGCCGCGGTGATGGCGGCGAGCGCGCCGGCAAGCCGCTTGTTGCCGCGCAATTCCTCGATGAACGGCGCGCCGGCGAATATCCAAAGCATCGACGGCACGAACGTGACCCACGTTGTCATCGCCGCGCCGAGCAATCCGGCGGTTAGCGGGGCAAACGGCGCCCCTTCGCGGAAGGCTGCGAGGAAGCCGACGAACTGGGTAACCAGGATCAGCGGCCCCGGCGTGGTCTCGGCAAGGCCGAGGCCGTCGACCATTTCCGGCGCGGTCAGCCAGCCATGCGTCTCCACCGCCTGCTGCGCCATATAGGCCATCAACGCATAGGCGCCGCCAAATGACACGACCGCCAGTTTGGAAAAGAACACGCCGATTGCCACCAGCACGTGACCGCCGCCGAGCAGTGCGAAGGCAAACACGACCGGAACCCACCACAGCGTCAGCCCAATCGCCAGCGACACGGCAAACTGATGCCAGCGGCCTTTGCGCTTCGGCGCATCGATCGTCCCGGTCGCGGTCAATGCCAGTTGTTCCGGCGCGCGCTGCGCCACGACAAAGCCCGCCAGCGCCGCCGCGACAACGATCAGCGGAAAGGGCAGCGCCAGGAAATAGATCCCGATGAAGCCGAGCGCCGCCATCGCGACCAGCAACCGGCTTTTCAGCGCGCGCTTGCCGATGCGGATGAGCGCCTCGACCACGATCACCAGCACCGCGGCCTTGATGCCGAACAGGGCGCCGTCGACGGGGCCGAGGCCCCGCCCGTAAACGTAAAGCAGGGTCAGGCCCAGCATCACGAGCGCACCGGGCAAGACGAACAGGAGCCCCGCGGCAAGCCCGCCACGCACCCCATGCAGCAGCCAGCCGGCATAGGTGGCAAGCTGCGTCGCTTCCGGTCCCGGCAGCAGCATGGAGAAATTGAGTGCGTGCAGAAAACGCGCCTCCGGCAACCACCGCTTCTCCTCGACCACGATTTTGTGCATCAGCGCGATCTGCCCGGCCGGCCCGCCGAACGACAGGCAGCCGATCTTGAACCAGACCTTGACCGCTTCGGCGAAGGTCGGCGCGGGCTTGTTTGGCTCGTTCATGTCATGCCGTCTTTCTGCGCGTGCATGGTCTTTTCCAAAAACCGGATTCCACTTTTCTGGATCATGCACGCGCCGGCCAATTGTGCCGCTCGTCCGCCGCAAAGCGCAGCCAGGCGAACAGAGCATCGTAGACCATGAAACCGCGTTCGAGCAGGCCAGGGTCGTCGTCGCCGGACAGCGCCGAAAGGCCGAGCGCGACGGCATGCAGGCCCGCCGCCTCGGCTGCGAGGTCGGGGCGGGCGGTATCGGCGCCGCGCACGATCAAAGCGAGCCGCGCCAGCGACGGCTCGCCTTCCAGCCCGAACAGTTTGAGCATCGTGTCGAAAGTGCAGCGTCCGCCTTCGTGGCTCAATTCGACGTCCGTGATGTCGAACGGCACGGCGCCGGTCTCGTGCGCAACCGCCGTCACCTGATCGGGCTCGACGAATAAAAAGCGCGCTTCGACATCGAGAAAGCGGCGGATCAGCCAGGGGCAGGCGACGCGGTCGAGCTTTGGCCGCCGCCGCGTAACCCACAGGCTCGGGCGCATGGGGACAATGCGGTCGAGTTCGGGTTTGTCGACGAGCGGCAGAGCGGCGGCGTTCCAGGCGGCATAACCGCCCTCAAGGGCGCTCGCGCGAAGGCCGTTGCCGCGAAGATGCGCCGCAACCGCCTGGCTGAAATCGTGGCCCGCTTTGCAGGCAACCACGATTGGCCGGTTCTGACCGAGCGCGCCCGCCCAGACGGAAACGTCGCCGGCGGCGCGCCAGCGCGCGGCCGGTATGAGGTCGCGGGCGTTCGCAAAGACGTCGCGATGCCGCACGTCGAGGACAATCGGCGCGTTGCCGTTGCCGATCGAGTGCCAAAGATCGCGCGCCGCGATGAAGAAGCTGGAACCAAGCATCGGTCCCCTCCGTAAACGAAGGAGACGGTGCTTGGGCTCGCAAGCCTTGGGAAATGGGGCGACCGCCACAGGCCCCACGCGGCGGTATTTAGATCAATTTGCTCCCGCATTCAATGGCGTTGCGGTCATTCCCGCCGCCGTGACCGCCTCTCGCCACGGAGCGGCAATTTCGATAATGAATGAGCGACAATGACCGGCACACGATGACCGACCTCGCGCAACAGCGCCGTCAGCGCCTTACCGGCATTGCCTTGATGTGCGGGGCGGTGGCGCTGTTTGCCTGCCTCGATACGACGGCGAAATACCTCAATACCCGGATGGATTCGCTGGAGATTGCCTGGGCGCGCTACACCAGCGCCCTCCTGCTGACGCTGATCGTCTCCAACCCGCTGACGCAGCCGGGATTGCTGCGCACCAGGCGGCCTGGTTTACAGATCACGCGTTCGGTGCTGCTGGTCGGCTCGACCGCGCTGAATTTCCTGGCGCTGCGCTGGTTGCAGCTCGACGAAGCATTGTCGATCATCTTCACCTTTCCGTTCATCGTCGCAATCGCCTCCGGGCCGATGCTGGGCGAATGGATTGGCTGGCGGCGCTGGTCGGCGATTTGTGTCGGTTTCGGCGGCGTGTTGCTGATCACGCGGCCCGGCTTCGGCGGCATGCATCCGGCCGCGCTGTTGTCGCTGACCGCCACGATATTTTACGGCCTCTATGCCGTGATCACGCGCATCGTGTCGCGCGTCGATTCAAACCAGACCTCGCTGTTCTATGCGAACTTCGTCGGTGCGCTGGTGATGCTGCCGGTGATCCCCTTCGTGTGGACCGCGCCGGACAACTGGCTGATCGCGCTGATGCTCATGGGAACCGGCGTGCTCGGCAGCACCGGGCACTTCCTGCTGATCGCCGGCCACCGTCTCGCCCCGGCGTCGGTGCTCTCGCCCTTCATCTACACGCAGCTAATCTGGGTCGTAATCCTCGGCTATCTGGTGTTCGACCATGTGCCGAACGGCTGGACCATGGCAGGGGCCGCCATTGTCATCGGGTCGGGCCTTTACTTGCTGTATCGGGAACGAAAATTGGGCAAGAGCACGACCAGCCAAGGGGTGGTCGAAGGGCCGCTTGAATAGCGCCGCCATCTGCCGGTCTTGCCCCGTCCGCAACGCGGTGTCCCGGATAACAGCTATCGGCTATCGGCTATTGAGTGTTGCGGCCTCACGCTTATCGGCGCTAAGTTTCGCCCCGAATTCATCTTTCGAGGATCATCCATGGCGACAGCAAAGGACCGCGCGCAGGCCAAGGCCGGCGCCGGCTTGAACGACGATATCGGCGAGGCCAAGCGCCTGGAAATGTACCGGACGCAGGTGGTGATCCGCGAGGCCGAGCAGCGCGCCTACGACCTGTTCCTGCAAAACCTGGTGAAGGGCACCAGCCACCTGTCCCTTGGCCAGGAGGCGGTGGCGGCCGGCTTTGCCGGCGCCATGAAGCCCGGCGACCTTTCCTTCTGCACCTATCGCGGCCACGCCCACACGCTGGCGCGCGGCGTCAGCGTCGAAAAGGTGCTGGGCGAGCTGATGCAGCGCGACAACGGGCTGATGCGCGGCAAGGGCGGCTCGATGCATCTCACCTCGGTCGATCACGGCGTGATGGGCTCCTACGCCATCATCGGCGCGCATCTGCCGATCGCCTGCGGCGCCGCCTGGCGCGCGCAATACAAGGGCGCCAAGGACGTCTCGGTCTGCTTCTTCGGCGACGGCACCACCAATATCGGCGCCTTCCACGAGGCGCTCAATTTCGCCGCGGTGTGGAAGCTGCCGGTGGTCTTTGTCTGCGAGAACAACCTGTACATGGAATATACCCCGATCGGCGACGTGACGGCGGTGCCGCAGCCGGCCGCCGACCGCGCCTCCGCCTACGGGCTCGAACGCATCGTCATCGACGGCAACGACGCCGATGCGGTCTATCGCACGGCGCAGGCGGCCTACGACAAGGCGCGCGCCGGCGAGGGGCCCTCGCTCATCGAGTGTCTCACCTACCGCCACAGCGGCCATTCGCGCGCCGATCCGGCCAAGTACCGGCCGGAAGGCGAGCTCGATCGCTGGAAATTGCGCGACCCGATCAAGATCTATCGCGAGCGCTTGCTGCAATTCGGCGTGAAGGAAAAGGTGATCGCCGACATCGACAGCGCCGTGCGCAAGATCGTCGATGACGCGACCGAGGCGTGCAAGGCCGCGCCGCCGCCGCCGCTCGATATCATCTCCACCGATGTCTATGCCGATGGAGGCTGGGCATGGCGGAACTGACCTATCGCGACGCCGTCATCCGCGGCATCGCGCAGGAGATGGCGCGCGATCCCGACGTCGTGTTCCTCGGTGAGGACGTGGCCAAGGCGGGTGGCGTGTTCAAGGCGACGGTCGGCCTGTTCGAGCAGTTCGGACCCTTGCGCGTGCGCGACACCCCGATTTCCGAACAGGCAATCATGGGCGCCGCCATGGGCGCGGCGATGACCGGCCTAAAGCCGATCGCCGAGATCATGTTCTCCGATTTCTTTGCGGTATGCTTCGATTACATCGCCAACGAATTCCCCAAGAGCCGCTACATGTCGAACGGCCAGGTCAAGGTGCCGCTGGTGATCCGCACCGGAAACGGCGCCGGCTCCCGCTTCGGCGCGCAGCATTCCCAGAGCGTCGAGAACTGGTGCATGATGATCCCCGGGCTGAAGGTCGTGGCGCCGTCGACCCCGCGCGACGTGATCGGCCTCATGGCGGCGGCCGTGCGCGATCCCGATCCGGTTATTTTCTGCGAGCACAAGTCGCTCTACGCCACCAAAGGCGAAGTGCCGGACGGCGAAATCGTCGACAGGCTCGGCACCGCCAAGATCGTGCGGCCCGGCAAGGACGCCACCATCCTGGCGCTGGCGCTGATGGTTCCGCGCGCGCTGGAGGCGGCCGAGAAGCTCAAGACGGAACACGGCATCGACGCGGAAGTCGTCGATGTGCGCTCGCTGGTGCCGCTCGATACGCAGACCATCCTCGGCTCGCTGGCGAGAACCCATCGGCTGTTCACCGTCGAGGAGAATCCTCGGCTGTGCGGCTGGGGCGCGGAAATCGTGTCGATCGCCGTAGATGAGGGCTTCTACGACCATGACGGCCCGCCGGTACGTATAACAACGCCGCATATTCCGTTGCCGGCCGCCGACATTCTCGAAGACGCCGTCCTCCCCACCCCCCAGCGGATCGCGGAGACGGTGTATCGGTCGCTGAATTCGTAGCCCGCGCTGAGAGGATCAGTCATGTACGAAAATCTGCTTGCCAATGTTCCGACCGATCTGTGGATCGGCGGCAAATGGTGCAAATCGTCCGACAATTCGCGCTTCGACGTGGTCGATCCGGCGACCGAGCGCAAAATCGCTTCGGTGGCGAGCGCGACGGTCGATGACGCCATCGCCGCGGTCGATGCGGCGCAGGATGCTTTCGCCGGCTGGGCCGCGCGCAAGCCGCGCGAACGCGCTGAAATCCTGCGCAAATGCTACGAGCTGATCATGCGCGACGCCGAGCGCTTCGCCAAACTGATTACGCTGGAAAACGGCAAGGCGTTGCCCGACTCGCGCGGCGAGGTGGCCTATGCCGCCGAGTTCTTCCGCTGGTACGCCGAGGAAGCGGTGCGCAACCTCGGCACGGTTTCAATGGCGCCGGCCTCCGGCGCGCGCATCGTCGCCCAGCACAAGCCGGCCGGCGTTGCCGTGCTGGTGACGCCGTGGAATTTTCCCGCCGCCATGGCGACACGCAAGGTCGGTCCGGCGCTTGCCGCCGGTTGCCCAGTGGTGCTCAAGCCCGCGTCCGACACGCCGCTCACCATGCTCGCGCTGATGCCGGTGCTGGAGGAAGCAGGCGTGCCCGCCGGCGTCGTCAACGTGGTGCCCTCGCGCCGATCGGGCCCGGTGGTCAGCGCCATGCTGCACGATCCGCGCGTGCGGGTCGTTTCCTTTACCGGTTCGACCGAAGTCGGCCGCAAGCTCCTGCACGAAGCCGCCGACAACGTGCTCAAACCGTCGATGGAACTCGGCGGCAATGCGCCGTTCCTGGTGTTCGAGGATGCCGACATCGACGCGGCCATCGACGGCGCCATGATCGCGAAGATGCGCAATATGGGCGAGGCCTGCACGGCGACCAATCGCTTCTATGTGCACGAAAAAGTGCACGACGAATTCGCCAAGAAGCTCACCGCCAAGATGGGCTCGCTCAAGATGGGCAACGGGCTTGACGAGGGCATCAATCTTGGGCCGCTGGTCAACAAGGAAGGCCGCGACAAGGTGATCGAATTGGTCGAGGATGCCACCGCCAAGGGCGCCAGGGTGCTGGTCGGCGGCAAGACGCCCGATGGGCCGGGCTTCTTCTATCCGGCGACGGTGCTCACCAACGTGCCGGACTCCGCCAAAATGCTAAACGAGGAAATCTTCGGGCCGGTCGCCTCGATCCAGACCTTCAAGAGCGAGGACGAGGCGGTCAGGCGCGCCAACGACACGGAATATGGTCTCGTCGCCTATCTCTACACCAGGGATCTCTCACGCGGCATGCGCGTGTCCGAGAAGCTCGACTTCGGCATGATCGGCTTGAACCGCGGCATCGTCTCCGATCCGGCGGCGCCGTTTGGCGGCACCAAGCAATCCGGTCTGGGGCGCGAAGGCGCGGCCGAGGGCATGAAGGAATTCATGGAAACGCAGTACGTATCGGTGAGCTGGTAGGACGCGCCGTACGGCGTGAAGGGAATCGCGTGGACGTTCTGATGCCGCAGCTCGGCGAAACCGTCGCCGAAGGCAAAATCGTGAAATGGTTCAAGTCGGCCGGCGACGCCGTCAAGCCGGGGGACAATCTTTTCGAGATCGAAACCGATAAGACCTCGATGGAAGTGCCGGCGACCTCGGCCGGCACGCTCGCCGAAATCCGCTTTCAGGTCGGCGATGTGGCGAAAGTGGGCGCGGTGGTGGCGGTCATTGCGGGGGCGGGGGAAACGGCGAAACCTGCGGCCGCCGCCGCGCCGCCGCAAGCTGCAAAAAGCCAGCCGGATAGAGCGCCGGCCCTCGCGCAAGCGGCGGCCCAGAGCACGATCTTGCGGGTGCCGACGGGGCCCCGCTTGCGTGCGGAGGAACGGGCCGCAAGCGCGTCGTTTGCCTATCCGCAGATGGACCCCTTCCGCGAGGTGCGAACGCCCGAGCATAATTTTGGGCCGGCGAAGTTGTCGAGCGGCACATTCACCACGCCGCTCGCAAGGAGGCTGGCCGGCGAGCGCGGGATCGATCTCTCTCGAGTGACCGGTTCGGGGCCGCACGGCCGCATTGTTGCAAGCGACGTCGAGAAAGCAGCGCCTGCCGCACCGGCGATGGCCACCGGCGCCAGCGTCGACCAGGTCAAGGCGCTTTTTGAAGGCATTGCCTACGAAGAAGTGCCCCTCGACGGCATGCGTGCGACCATCGCCAAGCGGCTGCTCGAGGCCAAACAAACCATCCCGCATTTTTATCTCACCGCCGATATGGACGCCGGCCGATTGATCGCCATGCGCGAGGAGGCGAACGCCGCCGCACCCAAAGGCAACGATGGCGAGCCGGCTTTCAAGCTGTCGCTCAACGACTTCGTTATCAAGGCCTGGGCCGCGGCGCTGCAACGTGTAAGTGCCGCCAATGCGGTGTGGGCGGGAGACCGCATCCTGCGCTTCAAGCATTCCGACATCGGCGTGGCGGTGGCGCTTGGCGGCGGCCTGATTACGCCGGTGGTCCGCAACGCCGAGCTGAAATCGCTCACCGCGATCTCGGCGGAAATGCGCGATCTCGCCGACCGCGCGCGCGCCAGGAAGCTCAAGCCGAATGAATACCAGGGCGGCGCCAGCGCGATCTCGAACCTGGGCATGTACGGCGTGCGCGAGTTTGCCGCGATCATCAACCCGCCGCATGCGACCATCCTGGCGGTTGGCGCAACGCGCCGTGCGCCGGTCGAAACGGCGGATGGCGGCGTCAAGTTCATCAGCCAGCTTACGGTCACATTGTCTTGCGATCACCGCGTGGTGGACGGCGCGCTCGGCGCCGAGTTGCTGGCGGCGTTCAAAATGCTGGTCGAAAGGCCGGTTACCTTTCTCGTTTAGCGGAGTTGCAAATGGCGGGCGAAAAGCCGGATGTGCTGCTGATCGGAGCCCGTAAGCCGGTCTTGATGCGCGGACTTGAGCCCAAGGCTACGCTGCATCACCTGCTCGAAGCCAAGGACCGGGATGCCTTCATAAAATCGGTCGGCGACAAAATTCGCGCATTCGCCGTCGCATATACGGCGAACAAGGTCGATGCCGCTTTCATGCAGCGCTTTCCCAGGCTTGAGCAGATTTCAAGCTTCGGCGTCGGTTACGATCATATCGACGCCAGTTGGGCGGGCGCGCACGGCATCGTCGTCACCAACACGCCGGAGGTGCTCAACGAAGAGGTTGCCGACACCGCGCTTGGCCTCTTGCTCTGTACCGTGCGCGAATTTCCGCAGGCCGAGCGCTATCTGCGCGCCGGCAAATGGGTCGAAAAGCAATATCCGCTTACCAAGGCGACGCTGCGCAACCGCACCGTCGGCATGGTCGGCATGGGCCGCATCGGCAAGGCGATCGTGCGCCGGCTGGACGCATTCGGCGTTCCCGTCGTCTATCACAGCCGCAGCCCGCAATCCGGCGTCGCCTACAAGTATTACCCCAAGCTCCTCGATATGGCGCGCGACGTCGACACGCTGATGGTCATCGTGCCCGGTGGGCCCTCGACCGCCAACATGATCAACGCGGACGTGCTCAAAGCGCTCGGGCCGAACGGCATCCTTGTCAACATGGCGCGCGGTTCGGTGGTCGACGAAGCGGCGTTGATCGCGGCGCTGAAAAATCGCACCATTTATTCCGCCGGCCTCGACGTGTTCGCCAAGGAACCGCAAATCCCGAAGGAACTCCTGGACATGGACCATATCGTGCTGTTCCCGCATCTCGGGTCCTCGACCGAGGTGACGCGCGCGGCCATGGATCAGCTCGTGGTCGACAACATTCTGGCCTGGACCGCGGGCAAGCCGCCGCTCACGCCGGTCGCGGAAACGCCATATCCGCCCAAGCGTTCGTGAACATCGCCGCTTGGGCCCTATGCTATAGCGTAGTCATGGCTCGTCTCGCGCTGAGCGGTCTGGTTTGGCTATGTTTGAGTGGCGGCGCATTAGCGCAGACGCCGCCCACGCTCGGCGAATCCGCGAAGAAAGTCATCGGCACCTGGGAATTTTCCAACGCCGACCGCGACAAGGTCTGCACGGCGACCTTCTCGGCCGACCGGTCTCCGGGCGGCTTCGAGGTCAATTTCGACGAGGCCTGCCCCAAGCTGTTCCCGCTGGTGAACGACGTCGTTGCCTGGAACTATCCGGAAAACGATCTGCTGCGCCTGCTCGACGCACAGGGCAGGTCGCTGGTCGAATTCAGCGAGGTGGAGGACGGCATCTACGAGGCGCCGACCCCGGGCGTTGGTGTGTTGTTCCTGCAAAATCCGGCGGCCGCCGGCGCGCCGCCGAAGCCGCCCGATCAGGTGGCCGGCGACTGGACGATCGTGCGCGGCAATGGCGCGCCGTTGTGCCAGTTGAGCCTGGCGACCAACACCATACCGGACGGGCTGGCGCTGACCGTCAAGCCCGGCTGCGATCCGGCCATCGCGCGCCTCGAATTGACGCTGTGGCGGATCGACCGCGACGAATTGATGCTGGTCCCGGCGCGCGGCAATCCCTGGCGTTTCGAGGAAGTCGATGGCAAGACCTGGCGCCGCGTTCCGGAAAGCGCCGAAGGCATCATGCTGGTGCGGCAATAGTCAGATCAGCCGCAGCCCCTTGAAGCTCGCGTGCCCTTCCTTGCCGACGATAATGTGGTCGTGCACGGAAATGCCGAGCGGGCGCGCCACCTCGATGATCGCCTGCGTCATCTGGATGTCCGCGCGCGAGGGCGTAGGGTCTCCGGATGGATGGTTGTGCACCAGGATCAAGGCGGTGGCCGACAGTTCGAGCGCGCGCTTGACCACTTCGCGTGGATAGACCGGGGTGTGATCGACGGTGCCGACCTGCTGCAATTCGTCGGCGATGAGCTGATTGCGCTTGTCGAGAAACAAGACGCGGAACTGCTCCTTGTCGGCGAAAGCCATCGCCGTGCGGCAATAGTCGAGCACGCTTGACCATGACGACAGCACCGGGCGTTTCTTGACCTGGCCGCGCGCGAGCCGGCTTGCCGCCGCATGCACGATCTTGAGCTCGGTGATGGCGGCGTCGCCCATGCCCTTGACCTCGGCGAGGCGGGTCGGGGGAGCGGCGACTACTTCGCCAAAGGAGCCGAATTTGGTGATCAGGTCTTTGGCCAGCGGCTTGACGTCGCGCTGTGGGATGGCGCGGAACAGCACGAGCTCGATCAGCTCGTAGTCGCTCACCGCCTCCGCGCCGGCCTCGCGGAATCGCCCGCGCAGCCGCTCGCGATGGCCATGATAATGCGGCGGAGCCTCGGAAAGGCCGCTCTTCCGCCCGCTGCCGCTACGCTTTGCCGTCATGAAAAACCAAGCCCACCCGGCGCCGCCCTACGGGTATGATTGTAGGCCAGCAACGGGTGGTAGACGAGGGCGGCAGCGCGGTCAGCGCTTGTAGGGCGGCTTGTCGAGGCCGGCAGGGGAGAAGGTGAATACCTCAACGCCTTTGTCGGTGACGCCGACGGTGTGCTCGAATTGGGCCGAAAGCGAGCGGTCGCGCGTTACGGCGGTCCAGCCGTCGGACAGCACCTTCACGTGCGGGCGCCCAATATTGATCATCGGTTCGACGGTGAAGAACATGCCGGGCTTGAGCACGATGCCTTCGCTGACGCGCCCGACGTGAACGATGTTGGGTTCGTCGTGAAACAGGCGGCCGAGGCCGTGGCCGCAGAAATCGCGCACCACGCTCATGTGCTGGGCCTCGACGTAGCTCTGGATGGCGGCGCCGATGTCGCCGGTGGTCGAGCCGGGGCGGATGGTGGCGATGCCGCGCATCATCGCCTCGTGCGTCACCTCGATCAGCCGCTCGGCACGGCGCGGAATCTCGCCGATCGCGAACATGCGGCTGCTGTCGCCGTGCCAGCCGTCGAGGATCAGCGTCACGTCGATATTGACGATGTCGCCCTCTTTCAGCGGCTTGTCGCCCGGAATGCCGTGGCAAACCACGTGATTGAGCGAGGTGCAGGTCGATTTCTTGTAGCCGCGATACATCAGCGTTGCCGGCAGGGCGCCGTTGGCAAGCGCATAGTCCAGCACCAGGCGGTCGATTTTTTCGGTCGGCACGCCGGGTCGCACATGCTCGACCAGCATGTCGAGGCAGCGCGCGACCAATTGCCCGGCCTTGCGCATGCCCTCGAAGGCGGCGGGGCCGTGGATCTTGATCTGGCCGGTCTTGCGCAGAGGGGCGACGGCGGCGTCGACGTATGTCATGCGCGATAATGTAAGGCCTGGTGCGCGCGGCGCAAGCGCCGGTCCGTATCCGCTTGGTCCTCGAATTGACGCGAGCTATTCCACGAACTTCCCGCCAAGCTCGTCCTCGATATGCACGCGAATGATGTCGTCGAAGCTCTTCTCCACGGTAAAGCCGAGGTCGGCGGCGCGACGCGCGTCGAACCGGCTGGGCCAGCCGGCGACGATCCGTTCCACGAGTTCATCGGGTGCGCGCCGAATGCGCCCGGCGACCCTGTCGCCGGCAATGCGGCGCAGGGCCGCAATCTGCTCGCCCACCGTGCAGCACACGCCCGGCATTGTGAGACTGATGCGGTCGCCCAATTGTGCGTGCGCCAGGCCGGCGGCGTGGACAAGAAATCCCACCGCCGAGCGCGGGCTGGCGTGCCAATGCAACACGCTGTCGGCGACCGGCAGGATCGCCTCCTGCCCGGCCAGCGGCTCGCGGATGATGCCGGAGAAGAAACCGGAGGCCGCCTTGTTCGGCTTGCCCGGCCGCACCACGATGGACGGCAGGCGGATGCCGACCCCATCGAGGAATCCGCGCCGCGTGTAATCGGCAAGCAGCAGTTCGCACATCGCCTTCTGCGCGCCATAGGACGTGAGTGGTGTGAGATGGAAATCGTCGGCGATCGCCGGCGGGAATGGCGCGCCGAACACGGCGATCGATGAGGTGAACACAAGTCTTGGCTTGTAGCCGCCGCCCGCGCCGCGGATGGCTTCCAGCAGAGCGCGGGTGCCGTCGAGATTGACGCGGTAGCCCTTCTCGAAATCGGTTTCCGCCTCGCCCGAGACCACGCCGGCGAGATGAAAGATCACATCGGGCCGTTCCGCGACGGCTTTGCCCGCCATGCCCGCGGCGGCGAGATCGGCGGCCCGCGTCTTGATGTGATCGGAAAAGCCGCTCGCGCGCGCCGGCGCGACGATGTCGAGCAGGGTCATTTTTTCGATTGCGCGGCCGCCGAGCGCCCGGTCGATGACCAGCCGCTCCGTCAGCTTGCGGCCGATCATCCCGGCGGCGCCCGTGATGAGAACGTGCATTCAAGCCTCCATCGATGTCTTGTCCGCGGGTTTGAAACGGTCGATACGGCGCAGGTCGGGAAACAGTATCATCCAGAGGCCGGCGATCAGCAGCGATCCGAAGCCGCCGATCAGCACCGAGGTCACCGCGCCCAGCCAGGCGGCCACCGTGCCGGATTCGAAGTCGCCAAGTGTATTCGACGAGCCGACGAAAAGGTAGTTGATCGCGCTCACGCGCCCGCGCTTGTCGTCGGGCGTTTCGATTTGCACCAGCGAAAAACGGATCACGATGCTCAGCGAGTCGGCGGCGCCGAGCATGGCAAGTGCCGCCAGGGAGAGCGGGAACCACGACGACAGACCGAAGACAATCGTCGTTAGACCGTAAATCGCCACCACGGCAAACATCTTGGGGCCGATGTATCGTTCGACCGGATAGCGCGAAAGCGTAACGGCCGTAATCAGCGCGCCTGCTGCCGGCGCCGAGCGCAGCAGGCCGAGGCCGATCGGTCCCACCGCGAGAATGTCGCGCGCGAATATCGGCAGTAGTGCAGTGACCCCGCCGAGCAACACCACGAACAGGTCGAGCGTGATGACGCCGAGGAGGCGGCGGTTGGTGCGGATGAATTCGAATCCGGCGAGCACGGAGGCGAAGGTCGGCGGCTCGCGCGCAGGCGCCGTTCCCTTGATCTCGATCAAGCTGACCAATGTGATGGAGGTTGCGAAAAACGCGATGCAGAGCGCGGTGACCGCGACCGGGCTTGCAGCATAGATCAGCCCGCCCAGAGCCGGCCCGCAGATCACCGCGAGCTGATTGGCCGACGTCCAGCCGCCGACCGCGCGGGTGATCAGCGGGGCCGGCACCAGCGCCGGCACCAGCGCGCTGCCCGTGGGCACTTCAAAGGCGCGCGCGGAGCCGATCAGAAACACGACGCCGAACAAGATATCCCGGCTCAGGACATTGGCGATCAGCGCCGTGGTGATCAGCACTGCCGCTAGCGCGTAAGTCGCTTGTGCCGCGCGGATGATGAGCCGGCGATCGTAGCGGTCGGCGGCGTGCCCGATCAGCAGCGTCAGGATCACCGCCGGCACGAACTGGATCAATCCGACCAGGCCGAGATCGAAGGCGCTGTTGGTGAGCTGATAGAGCTGCCAGCCGATTACCAGGGCGAGCATCTGATAGCCCATCGTTGTCGAGACGCGCGCCAGCCAGAACAGCACGAAAGGGCGCTGCTGCGTGAGACCCGGCGGCGATGCGGCTGAAAGACTCATTCCTTTCCGCCGTTCGTGGTGCGTCGGTCAATCATGTATTGGGCGCTTTGCGTGATCGTCGGCGAAGAACGTGTTGAGTTCCGCGTTTGTAATCACCCCGGCGAAACGGTCGAAGCTTCCGTCCCTGGCGATTTCGCTCGCCGCCTTGACGAAGGCGTCCATCGCGACGCGTGCGAGCGTGCCACCGACGCTGATCCGCCGCACGCCCATCTCGCCGAGGTCCTTGACGGTGAAGCCGAATGCGCCGCTGTTGAGAAAATTGATCGGTTTCGGCGCCACCGCCTTGACGGTCGCCGCAATCTGCTCGCGTGTCTTGATCCCCGGCGAATAAAGGCAATCGGCCCCGGCGTCGGCAAAGGCCTTCAGCCTGCGGATCGTTTCGTCCATGTCGGGGCGGCCGCGGATGAATCCTTCGGTGCGCGCGGTGAACATCACGCCGCCGCCGGCGCGGTCGATCGCCGCGCGCGCGGCTTTTACGCGGGCGAGCGCGACGTTGAAATCGTAAAGCGGCCGGCTTGCGTCGCCGGTCGAATCCTCGATCGACAGGCCGGCCACGCCGGTCGCGATGCAGTGCGTTACATTTTCGGCGAGGCCTTCGAGGTCGTCGGCAAAGCCGTTCTCGAAATCGGCGTTGACCGGCACGTCGGTTGCGGCGGCGATCTCGGCAAAATGCGCGAGAACCTGGTCGCACGATTGCGCCCCGTCGGCATAGCCCTGCGAATGGGCGAAGCCCGAACTGGTGGTGGCCAGCGCCTTGAAGCCAAGTCCTTGCAGGTAACGTGCGGTGCCGACATTCCACGGATTGGGGATGACGAAACAGCCGCTTTGGTGCAGCGCGCGGAAGGCGCGTCGTTTATCGGCAGTGCTCATGAGAGGTCCTTGCGATTGGCGGCCTGTGGCGGAAGCTATTTAGCGGATTTCTTCCACGCCGCGAATTCACCGGTAACGAATTCTGCCGCGGTTTCGACGTTATTGCGGAACCAGCGCTGTTTCCGCCCGGCGAGGTCCTTTTGCAGCGCATCGCGGCGGTCGCGCACGCCGAGATGCACGGCCGCGAGCTCGCGGCCCATGGCCCAGAGCAGGTCCGTATGCAAAAGTTGCGCGCAGTCGTGGCGGTCCTCGACACTGATCTTGCGGTTGTTCGGCGACAGGCGCCGCATCAGCACGTTTCCGTTCGCCTTGTACCAGGGGTCGGGCGCGCGGTATTTGGCGCGGGCGATTTCGTTGATCCGCAGTTGCTTTTCGCCGCCATGCGCGCGCGTCCAGCTCGAGGGCACCAGCGCCTTGGCCTCGCGCAGCAGCGGGCCGCTGCGCCAGGTGCCGTAGCCGAGCCAGCGGGGTCGGCCGAGGCTGCCGGAACCAGCGCTGCGCCGCCAGTAGGTGAGTGTAATTGAAGCATCCGGCACCGCTCTGGCGAACAGTTCGCGCCAGCGCCCCGGCGGCTGTTCGGGATGCTTCTGCGCCAGCATGTCGTGATACCGATTCTCGATCTTCTGCCAGAAGACGGCGCGATCGGCGTCGCTGACCACAAAGCGCGTGCGCAGCCAGATGTGCTGGCGGTCGAGCACGAAAGCGTCCGGCGCTTCGATGCCGCGCCGGTAGCCATCCAGCAGATTCTTGCAGATCGCCTTGAGCGAAATCTGTTGCGGCGTCGCCGCCAGCGCCGCGCTCGCGGCCAGCCGCACCAGGTCGAGGAGGTAGGGCATCTCGGCGGCTTCGTCGTAATCGTTGACACCCCAGATCAGGCGGCCTTCGGCGTCGCGCCAGGTGCCGAAATTTTCCAGATGGGTGTCGCCGACCGCCAGCACCGCCGGCGCGTCTGCGAGGTCGGGACAGATCTCGAAGATGGTCTCGGACCAGCGCCAGTAGGTTGCACGCAGGAAGGCGAACGCGCTTTCGTGCATTTTCCTGTGTTTTTTGTCGAGGTCGTCATCGACGATTTGGCCGTCGAGTCGGGCAGCGAGCCAGTTCTCGTAGTCCCGGTTTGCCGCCCGAATGCCCATTTTACCCTCGCCGCGCCGCGGCAATTTTGGCGCGAGGATGCGCCGAACGGAACGGCAATTGCAATCGGCCACATCCGGTTTGATTTTCTCCGCCCGATCGGGTGAACTGCGCGCAAAATAGTGATTGCGCGGGCGCCAAAGCCGGTCGGTGCGGCCGTCAGCCGGGGGAGAGACACTATGCTGAAAACCATCGCGGCCTTCGATCGCATCGGCGAAGAAAATGCCTTCGCTGTCCTTGCCCGCGCCAATGCCCTGATCGCGCAAGGCCGCGACGTCATCAATCTCGGCATCGGACAGCCGGATTTCCGCACGCCCGACTTCATCGTCGAGGCGGCGGTCAAGGCGCTGCGCGAGGGGCATCACGGCTATACGCCGGCAACCGGCATTCCACCGCTGCGCGAGGCGGTGGCCGCCGACCTGCACAAGCGGTTCGGCGCCGAGGTGTCACCGGACAGCGTCATGATCATGCCGGGCGGTAAGCCGACCATGTTCATGTCGATCCTTATGTTCGGAGCCGCGGGCGTCGAGATCATGTATCCGGACCCGGGCTTTCCGATCTATCGCTCGATGATCGAGTTCACCGGCGCAAAGCCCGTGCCGGTGCCGATCCGCGAGGAAAACGGCTTTGCCTTCTCCGCCGAGGAGACGCTCAAGCTGATCACGCCGAAAACGCGGCTGTTGATCCTCAATTCGCCGGCCAATCCGACCGGCGGCGTCACCGGCAAGGCGGAAGTCGACAAGTTGATCGCCGGCCTGGAGAAGTGGCCGGATGTCTGCGTCATGTCCGACGAGATCTACGATCACATGGTCTATGACGGCGAATCCCACGTCTGCCTGCTCAATTACCCGTCGATCCGCGACCGGCTCATCCTGCTCAACGGCTGGTCGAAGACCTACGCCATGACCGGCTGGCGGCTCGGCTACGCGGTGTGGCCCGGCAAGCTTTATGACTATGCGCGCAAGCTCGCGGTCAACCTGCACAGTTGCGTGAACGCATCGGCGCAATTTGCCGGGCTGGCGGCGCTCAAGGGCCCGCAGGACGAAGTGTGGAAAATGATTGCTGAATTCGACAAGCGCCGGAAGGTCGTGGTCGAGGGCCTGAACAAGCTGCCCGGCGTCACCTGCGCGACGCCGAAGGGCGCCTTCTATGCCTTCCCCAATATCAAGCGAACCGGCTGGAAGGCGAAGGCGCTCGCTTCGGCGCTGCTCGAAGACGCGGGCGTCGCCATCATTGGCGGGCCCGACTTCGGGATATTGGGGGAGGGCTATGTGCGGCTGTCCTACGCCAACTCGTCCGAAAATATTTTGAAGGCGCTCGGCCGCATGGGCGAGTTCCTCTCGACCCGCAAGGCGGCCTAGTCAGATTTCGAGCCCCGCCCGTCTGGCCGCCACCTTGGCGATCGCCGCCCAATCCTTGCTGGCGTCGCCATGCGCCAGCGCATCGAGAAACGCGTCGCGCAGCACGTTTGCGAAAGGGAGCGGAACGTTCACCTTTTCGCCGGCGGCGAGCGCCAGCCGCACGTCCTTAAAGCCGAGCTTCATGTCGAAACCGGGCGGTTCATAGATGCCGCTGCCGATCTGCGCGGCATAGCCGCGATAGACCGGCACGTCGAACAGCGCAGTGACAATGAGGTCGAGAAAATCGGGAGCCGACATAGCGTAGCCGCGCACCAGCGCCGCGGCCTCGCCCATGGCTTCGATGGCGGAAGCAACCAGCAGATTGCCGGCGATCTTGGCGACATTGGCCATGCGCGGCTCGTCGCCGACCCGCGTGGTGCGCCGGCCGAGGACATCGAACAGCGGCTGCACCTTGGCGATGGCTTTGCCGTCGCCGGCGACCGCGATGGACAGGTGCGCCGCAGCCGCCGCGTCGGGCCGACCCCAAACGGTTGCCGCGACGTAAGGCACGCCGTGCTTGCGGTGCAGCTCGGTCAGTTCTTCGGCGCATGCGACCGACGCCGTCGCCATATTGACGTGAATGGTCGGCGAGCCGTTTGCTGGCAGCACACCACCGTCGACGAACACCGCGCGCATGGAGTCGTCGTTAGGCAGCATGGAGATTGCCGCGTCGCCCTTGAAGGCGTCCCTAGCGCTGGCCGCCACCGACGCGCCGGCCTTCTCCAGTTGCCGCAGCGGTTCTTTCGCCATATCGAAAACGGAGACGCGATGTCCGGCCTTCAAGAGATTGCGCGCCATGGCGCTGCCCATCCGGCCGACGCCGATCATTCCGATTTGCATTCGTTTCCTCCCTAACGGGTGCCCCTTGGAAATAGAACGCAATCCAGCCCAATATCCAAGCCGGAGGCGCCCGGCACTTGCCGCGGCCCAGGGAAGGAAAAGGCACATGTACGATCGCGGTTTGTCGGAAGAGCAAAAGATGATGCGGCAGAGCTGCCGCGATTTCATCGACGATATGGTTCTGCCCTATATCAAGAAGAACTGGCAGAAAGAATGGTCGATGGTTCCAGAGGAGCGGCTGCCGATCAGCATTCTCGAAGGCGCCGAAAAGATCGGCATTCGCGCCCTCGGCGTGCCGGAAGAATATGGCGGCGTCGAACTCGAGAAGGGCACTGAAGTGCGCACCTTCGCGCTGATCGCCGAAGAGATCGCGCGCGGCGATTCGGGGCTCGCGGACAAGCTGGTGCAGAACTGGAAGGTCTCGGTGCTGCTGCGCCAGTTCGCGCCCAAGCATCATCAGAAGCATTGGTTCACGCGGCTGGTGAACGAGCCGCAATTTCTCATGGCGCATTGTCTGACCGAGCCGCGCGGCGCTTCCGACCGCTGGCTGCCTTACAACGTGCCGGAAGCGGCCATGCAGACAAGGGCGGTGAAGAGCAATGGAGGCTGGGTGATCAACGGCCGCAAACAGTTCATTTCAAACGGGTACGACGCCTCGCTCTACGTCGTCTACGCCAATACCAATCCGAAGGTCGGCATGTTGCAGGGCACGTCCTCGTTCCTGGTGCCGCGCGAAACGAAGGGGTTCTCGGTCGCGCGGTGCAATGAGACGCTCGGCTGCCGCTTCATGAACAACGGCGAAATGGCATTCGAGGACATGTTCATCCCGGACGACCAACTACTGGTGCAGGATTCGGCGATGGGCTCGGCCGGCGTCTATTTCCGCCCCGGCAAGATCATCCAGGCGGCCAAGAACCTTGGCGTCGGCGTGCGCGCCTTCGAGGCGACCGCCGATTATGTGCAGAACTACGTCCAGGGCGGACGAATCCTGATCAAGCATCAGGCCATTGCGCTGCGTCTCGCCGACATGGCGACCCGCATCGAAGCAGTGCGCGCGCTGCTCGACCGCGCGGCGCAGGCGGTCGACGACAACGCGCCGGAGGCGGAGACCCTGGTTAATATGGCCAAGATGTTTGCCTCGGAGGAGATTATGAAAGTCGCCCAGCATGCGGTCGAAATGCACGGCGGCAACGGCGTCATGCTCGACTTCGGTATCGAAAAGGTGCTGCGCGACGCCGTGGTGTTCCTGCACATGGATGCAACGGTCGACATTTCAAAGTTCAAGATCGTCAAGAACATGTTCCCGCAGACCGCGGGAAAATACGCCGGGCCCGAGTGAAACGGTCAACGCATCGTGAAGTAGAAGCCGATCCACACGATCAGCAGGCCCGCAAGCTGCGGCCAGCTCGGAAAGACGCCGAGCGCAAGGAAACCGATGATGAGCGCAAAGCCGGGCACCAGTGCCGGGAACGTCGCCGCGCGCCCGGCGCCGAGACTAACCACGGCGCGCGCGAACAGATAGATCGGCGACACGCCGGCGAGCACGCCTTGCACGGCGATCTGTATCAGGCTCTCGGTCCAGCCGAGACGCAATATGTTGCCGAAGCCGACGAAGATCATATAGAGCGGCGCATAGACGACAAGCGACAGCAGGCCGACGATCGCCACGGCGCGCATACCCGACATGTTGTAGTAGCGGAGCAGGGTGCCGAACGACGCCCAGAAGAACCCGGCGGTGACGAACAGGAGATCGCCGCCGACGCCCTCGCGCCCGATGGTCGCCACCGATTCGGCGCCGAACACCAGAAGCCCGGCGATGAGGATCACCCCGCCGAGCACCCGCGTGGCGGTCAGCCGTTCGCCCAGCCAGGCGGTTGCAAGGATCAGCCCGAACAGCGCCGCGCAGGCCGGCTGGATCGTGGTGCCGTGACCGAGCGGCACCAGGATGAACCCGCTATAGGCGAGCAACGCCTGCGGCGGCCCGGCCAGCACGCTCATCATCAAGCCGCGCCACCAGCCAACGCCGCCGAGATCGCCGACGCCCTCGCGGAAGGCGGTCGGCAGCAACAGGATGCCGGACCAGAAAAAGCGGTGGAAGGCGAGGTCGGCCGGCGAAAAGCCCACGGAAATGCCGTGCTTGGCGGCGACGAAGCCCGCCGCCCAGCCCGCAGCGGCGCCGGCCCCGCACAAGACGCCAAGCACCGTCGTTTTTCGCTGGTTGTGTTGCTCCAAGGCTCGGCGTCCCGCAGGTGACTTGAGGCTGGCAGATAATCTAGGATCGGCTATCAAGTCCAATCGCGAAATCAAAACTCAAACTTTACCGGGATGGAAAGCTCATGGCGAAGCCGCGCAAAGTCATCATTACTTGTGCCGTAACCGGCTCGATCCACACGCCCTCGATGTCGCCGCATCTGCCGGTGACCGCAGAGCAGATCGCCGATAACGCAATTGCCGCGGCCGAAGCCGGTGCAGCCATCGTTCACCTGCACGCGCGCGATCCGAAAGACGGCCGGCCCGACCAGTCGCCGGAGGCCTTCGCACCCTTTCTCAAGGTGATCAAGCAGCGCTCCAATGTGGTGGTGAACATCACCACCGGCGGCGCGCCGACGATGACCGCGGAAGAGCGCGTGCGTCCGGCCGCGACCTTCAAGCCGGAAGTCGCCTCCCTCAACATGGGCACGATGAATTTCGGGCTTTACCCGATGATCCCGCGCTACAAGGGCAAGTTCAAATACGACTGGGAGGAGCCATATCTCGAACGCTCGCGCGGCGGCATGTTCAAGAACACGTTTGCCGACATCGAATACATCCTCACCACCTGCGCCGGAAACGGCACCCGCTTCGAAATCGAGTGCTACGACATCGGCCATCTCTACACGCTGCGGCATTTCCTTGACCGCGGCCTGGTGAAGCCGCCGCTGTTCGTGCAGTCGGTGTTCGGCATCCTCGGCGGCATCGGCCCGCATCCCGAGGACATCATGATGATGAAGCGTACCGCCGACCGCCTGCTCGGCGACAATTACCACTGGTCGGTCCTCGGGGCGGGCGCCAACCAGATGCGGGTTGCCGCCATGGCGGCTTCGATGGGCGGCAACGTGCGGGTCGGCATGGAGGACTCGCTGTGGCTTGGCGCAGGCCGGCTCGCCGAATCCAATGCCGAGCAGGTCACCCAAGTGCGAAAAATCCTCGAAGGGCTCGGGTTGGACATCGCATCTTCCGACGAGGCGCGCGAAATCCTTTCGCTCAAGGGTGGAGACAAGGTGGCGTTCTAGGCGCGCCGCACCGGGATTTTTTCGTCGGCGCGGCCACGATACCGCGGCTGCGACTCTATTCTCATTGCCCTCGGCCGCCCGAATGCCTCCTATAGGCTCCAGGAGGATTCGAGAACCGTCATGGCCGCGCTCGATACCGTCAGTATCGCCATTCTGCTCGGCAGTCTGCTGGTTCTGGCCGGCATCCTGTCGAGCCTTGTGGCATTGCGGTTCGGCGCACCGCTGCTGCTCGTGTTCCTGCTGCTCGGCATGGTGGCGGGAGAAGCCGGGCCGGGCGGCCTGAAATTCGACGACGTACATACGGCCTATACCGTAGGTTCGATCGCGCTGGCGCTGATCCTGTTCGACGGCGGTTTGCGCACGCGGCTCGCCACCTTCCGCAATGTGCTGGCGCCGGCGGTGTCGCTTGCGACGTTCGGCGTGCTGATCACCGCATTGTTGACCGCCCCGGTCGCCAAGGTCGTGCTTGATGTCGGCTGGACGCAGGCGCTGCTGGTTGGCGCTGTCGTCGCCTCCACCGATGCGGCGGCGGTGTTCCTGCTTATCAATGCGCGCGGGTTGCGCTTGCGCCCGCGGGTGCGCGCGACGCTGGAAGTCGAATCCGGCACCAACGATCCATTCGCGGTCTTTCTCACCTTGCTGTTGGTCGAGTTCCTTTCGGCCGGCAATCACGGCTGGTCGCATACGCTGCTCGTTTTTCTGCGCGACACGGTTCTCGGCTGTATTATTGGCGTCGTGGGCGGGCGGGTCATCACGCTGGTGCTCAATCGCCTCGCATTGCCGCAAGGCCTGCACGCGCCTTTCGTGGCGGTGAGCGCGCTGGTTGTCTTCGCTGCGGCGAATACGGCGCATTCGTCCGGTTATCTCGCGGTCTATCTTGCCGGCCTCATCGTCGGCAACCGGCAAACGCGCGCGCATAATTCGGTCGTGGTGTTCCTCGATGCGGTGACGTGGCTTGCGCAGATCGTGATGTTCGTGCTGCTCGGCCTGCTGGTGTGGCCGCATCGGCTTGCCGACAGCCTCGTTGGCGCCGTGGTGGTCGCACTGGTACTGATGCTGGTCGCGCGACCCGTCGCGGTATTTTTGTGCCTTGCGCCGTTCGGCTTCCAGTGGCGTGAAAAGCTGTTTGTGTCCTGGGTCGGTCTGCGCGGAGCCGTGGCGATTTTTCTCGCCTCCATCCCGCTGCTGGTCGGATTGCCCGCGGCCTATATGTTCTTCGACGTGGCCTTCGTGGTCGTGTTGTCGTCGCTGCTGGTGCAGGGCTGGACCGTCGCTTTGGCGGCGCGCAAGCTCGACATGTCGTTTGCGCGCAGCGATCCGCTGCCGCGCCGGGTCGAACTCGATCTGCCCGGCCAGTTGACGCGCGAAATCGTCGGCTATCCGGTCCCGGCCAACAGCCCGTTCCTGCGCCGCGGCCTTATTCCGAATTGGGCGCGGCCGACGCTGATCGTGCGCAACGAGGAAATATTGACTCCGGCGGAAGCCAATCCGGTGCGCGAAGGCGATTACGTCTATCTGCTGGCGCCGCCGGAGAAGGCGCAGGCGCTCGATCGCTTTTTCGTCAACATGCCGCCGCCCGCCTCGCCCGATCCGCGGCTGCTCGGCGACTTTTTCGTGCCTGGCGACGCGACGCTCGGTGCGCTCGCGGAAATCTACGGACTTCAGGTCGCCGGCGACCACATGGACGTTGCGCTCGCCGATTTTTTCACCGGGCATCTCGGCCGCCCGGCCAAGCCCGGCGATGTCGTGCAACTCGGCCCCATTGCGCTATTGGCGCACAAGGTCGATTTCGGCCGGGTGAGCACGGTGGGCCTGCGGCTCGCCGGGCCGGAAGAGGAGGCCGATTTCGTCGGCCGCCTCAGGTCATTGTGGAAACGATTGCAAAAATTGCTCGGCTAGTGCGCGCGCCGCACCAATGCCGGGCCGTGCTGCGCAAGCCACGCGCCGCCGAACAGCACCGCGGTCCAGAACAGGTCGCCCAGCACGGTCTTGTCGAGGAACGGCAGGGCCGCGACGTAGCACTGGGTCAGTCCTCGCAGCGTCAGCGGGTACAGCGTTCCGAAGGCCCAGACCGCGAAATTCGTGGTCACGAAGAAGATCAACGAACAGGCGATCATTCCGCCGATCACCGCAAGGGGTCCGGGATAACGCCGCGCGATCATGCCGGCGAAGGCCGGCAGCGCGCTGGCGGCGCAGACCACCGCGATGATCCGCCAATCGTCGCCGGCAAGCGCGACATTGCTCAAAAGCACCGCAGCGAGCGGCACGATGATGGCGAGCGCCGGCATGCGAAGCATGCGGCCGGCAAACAGCGCGCTGGCGGCGAACGGCCAGACACCCGGGGCGTGTGGCAGCAGCCGCGCGGCCACGTCGAAAACGACGAGGAAGGCCACCAGTCCAAGATCCATCCACAAATCGGCGCGGGCTTTGTTCGGCTGCATCGCGGTCATGTCCTCTGCTTTCCGGACGCCCTTGTTAGCATGTTCGGACGGCGAATTCACGTCGCATCCGCCATGCTTATTTTTGGCCCTGCGGCGGCGGGTTTTCAGCCCATTCGGCAATAATTCCGGCTAGCCGATCGAGGCCGTCGGTCAGCGCCGCCGGGCCCGGTTGCAGGATCAGCGCTGACTTGATCTCGCGCAGCCAGCCGGTTGCAACCGCGGGAACCTGGGCAAAGCCCGGCCGGGCCGCGACCCTGGCGGGCACGAATTTCTTGCCGCACCAGGAGCCAATGACGATGTCGGGCCGGGCGGCAACCACCTCCGCAGCCGATACGATGCGATCCTTTGCGTTCTTGCGCATGGACACCGCTGCAAACATATCGATCCCGCCGGCGGCCTCGATAAGTTCCGAAACCCAGCGGATGCCGGAGATCATCGGTTCGTCCCATTCCTCGAAATAGATCCGCGGGTGGCGGCGCAGGCGGAAGGCCCGCTCGCGCACGGCGTCGACGCGAGCGGCGAGCCGCCTGGCTAACGCATCGGCCTTCTCCAGGCAACCGACGAGCGCGCCCAGCGTGCGTATCATGTCGAAGATGCCGGCGACGTCGCGCTGGTTGAAGGCGTGCACGGCGACATTGGCGCGGATCAGGTCGGCGACAATGCCGGCCTGCAAATCCGAAAACGTCAGCACCAGGTCGGGTTCGAGCGCGAGGATTTTCGGCACGTCGGCGGAAATGAAGGCGGAGACGCGCGGCTTTTTCCTGCGCACCTGCGGGGGGCGCACCGCGTAGCCCGATACGCCGACGATGCGGCGCTCCTCGCCGAGAAGATAGAGCGTCTCCACGGTCTCTTCGGTGAGGCAGACGATGCGCTCGGCAGGAAACATGATCGGGTCATCGGCGGAGAAGGTGCGGCGGTGACATATCACGGATTCGGCTGCCGGCGCCTGCTGCGCGATCCGCGTGGCGTCAGGCGCTCAATAACGCGGCTCGTAAGTCTGCGATTTGACAAAGGCGAGCATATTCTTCGGCGCGCGCCCCTTCGCCAAACCGCGTTTGTAAGCGATCCTGGCAACCGCCGCCGCGATATGTGCCGACACCTCGCGGATGCGCGGCAGCGCCGGATAAAGACTGCCTTGCGTGAGATCGTCCTCGCCGACCATTTCGGCGAGCGTGTGCGCCGCCGCCATGAACATCTCGTCGGTCACGAGCTTGCTGGCGCTGGCAATGACGCCGAGGCCGACCCCGGGGAAGATATAGGAGTTGTTGCCCTGGCGCGGCACGAAGGTCTTGCCGTCGATCGTAACCGGATCGTAGGGGCTGCCGCAGGCAAACAGCGCCCGCCCGCCGGTGTGCCTGTAGGCCTCTTCCGCCGAGCATTCGGCTTTCGACGTCGGATTGGACAATGCGAACACGATCGGCCGCTCGTTGAGCTCAGCCATCGTCTTCAGGACTTCGGGCGTGAATGCGCCGCGCGCCGCCGCGACGCCGATGATCGCCGTCGGCTTGAGTGCCTTGATCGCGGACAGAAAATCTCCCGCCGGCGCGTGCGGATGCGCGTAGCGCTCGGTTGCGGCGTTGAGCCCCGCGCGACCCTTGATCAACAGCCCGTCGATGTCGACCAGCCAGATGCGCGCGCAGGCACCCGCTTCGCCGGCGCCGTCCGTTGCCATCGCCGACGCGGTCAAGTCCGCGATGCCGACCGCCGCCTGGCCGGCGCCAAGGAACAAGATCGTCTGGTCTTTCAGCCTTCCACCGGTGATGCGCAGGGCCGAAAGCAGGCCGGCGAGGACGACCGCCGCGGTGCCCTGGATGTCGTCGTTGAATACCGGAATTTTATCGCGATATTTGCGCAGCAGGTGGATCGCGGTGCGGCTGGCAAAGTCTTCGAACTGGATCAGAACGCCGGGGAAAACCTTGCGTGCGGCGGTGATGAATTCGTCGACGAAGTCGTCATAGGCCTTGCCGGCGAGGCGCTTCTGCCGGATGCCGACGTAGAAGGGATCCTTGAGATAGGCTTCGTTGTTGGTGCCGACGTCGAGCATCACCGGCAGGCAAAGTTTGGGGTGGATGCCGGCGCAGGCCGAATAAAGCGACAGCTTGCCGACCGGAATGCCCATGCCGTTGGCGCCAAGGTCGCCGAGACCGAGAACGCGCTCGCCGTCGGTTACGACGATCAACTTGGCGGCGTGCGGCCAGTTGCGCAGCACCGAGGCGACGCGGCCGCGGTCGTTGGCGCTGACAAAAATGCCGCGCGGGCGCTGAAAGATGTCGCCGAATCTCTGGCAGGCAATGCCGACCGTCGGCGTGTAGATGAGCGGCTGGATCTCGTCGATGTTGTCGGTAACGACGCGGAAGAACAGCGCCTCGTTACGGTCGTGCAGCGCGTTGAGTGCGACGTAGCGCTCGAGGTCGTTCGGCAACTTGCGGATATTGTTGAGGATGCGCTCGGCCTGCGCCTTCATTGTCTGCACGTGCGCCGGCAAAAGGCCACGCAGGCCATAGGCGTCGCGTTCCACGTCGGTGAAGGCCGTGCCCTTGTTGAGCAGCGGATCGCGCAGCAGTGCGACCCCACGTTGTTTAACGCTAGTCGAACGGGCACGCGCCCGGGTAGCGGATTTCATGCAATGGCCCCAGCAAGATCCAATGGCCCCAGAAAGATCGTCCGTCGAAATGCGCGCACCGTCGGCAAATCGCGACGTCAGGTGTTGACTGCGATCAAACCGGCAGGCCGCATATGATGATTGCGCGTTGACATCGCCGCGGCGCAAGCACATCAATCAACTGACTCGCCGTTTTGCTCGGCATCAGCTAACAAGTGCGGCCATGCCGGAGTCAATGCCGATCGAGGGAGAATTCGACTACGTCGTGGTCGGCGCGGGTTCGGCCGGTTGCGTACTGGCGAACCGCCTGTCGGCCGATGCGCGCAATCGCGTCTTGTTGCTGGAAGCTGGCGGCAATGACAACTGGATCTGGTTTCACATCCCCGTCGGCTATTTATTCGCCATCGGCAATCCCCGCTCTGACTGGATGTTCAAGACGGAAGCTGAGCCCGGCCTCAATGGCCGCAGCCTGAATTATCCGCGCGGCAAGGTGATCGGCGGCTCCTCCGCGATCAACGCCATGGTTTACATGCGCGGCCAGGCCGGCGACTACGACCACTGGCGCCAACTCGGTCTGCCCGGTTGGTCGTGGGACGAGGTGCTGCCTTTTTTCAAGAAGCACGAGGACAATTTTCTCGGGGCCGGCGCGCACCACGGCGTCGGCGGCGAATGGCGGGTCGAGTTTCCGCGCATCCGCTGGGACATCATCGACGCCTGGCGCGAAGCGGCCAAGCAATACGGCATTCCGCCGATCGGCGACTTCAACACCGGCGACAATGAGGGCTCCTGCTATTTCCACGTCAACCAGAAACGCGGGCGGCGCTGGTCTGCGGCGCGCGGCTTCCTCAAGCCGGTGCTGACGCGGCAAAACCTGCGCCTGGAAACCGGCTGCCTGGTCGAGGGCCTGATCTTCGACGGCAGGCGCGCCGCCGGCGTGCGCTGGCGGCAGGACGACGTCGAACGCTCGGCGCGTTGCCGCGGCGAGGTCGTCATGGCCGCTGGCTCGATCGGCTCGCCGCAGATCATGATGCTGTCGGGCGTGGGGCCTGCGGCGCAGCTTGCGCAGTTCGGCATTCCGCTGCTGCTCGACAGGCCGGGCGTCGGCGCCAACCTGCACGATCATCTGCAATTGCGCACGATCTACAAGGTGACCGGCATCACGACGCTGAACGAGATGTATTCCTCGCCGTTGCAGCGCGCCTGGATGGGCGTCAACTACGCGCTGTTCCGGCGCGGGCCGTTGACCATGGCGCCGTCGCAACTCGGCGCCTTCACCAAATCCGATCCGGCGTTCGACCGCGCCAATCTGCAGTATCACATCCAGCCGCTGTCGCTTGACAAATTCGGCGACCCTTTGCACCCGTTCCCCGCCTTCACCGTCAGCGTCGCCAATGTACGGCCGACGAGTCGCGGCTCCTTGACCCTGAAATCGGCGGATCCGGCCACGGCGCCGGCCATCCGTCCGAATTATCTGGCCACGCCGGAGGACAAGCGCGTCGCCGCCGACTCGATCCGCATCACGCGGCAGATTGTGGCGCAGCCGGCCCTGCGGAAATATTCGCCAGTCGAGGTGCTGCCCGGCACGCAGGTCCGCGACGATGACGAGGCCGCGCTGATCAAGGCGGCGGGCGACATCGGCACCACCATTTTCCATCCCGTCGGCACCGCCCGCATGGGCCGCACCGACGACGCCAATGCCGTGGTCGACGCCCGCCTGCGCGTCATCGGCGTTGAGCGCCTGCGCGTCGCCGATGCCTCGACGATGCCGTCGATCACATCGGGTAACACCAATTCGCCGACGATGATGATCGCCGAAAAAGGAGCGACGATGATTTTGGAAGATCGGCCGCGTTGAACCTCAACATCTGGATCCAGGGAGGGCGTCATGAATCTTGTCGACCGCGTGAAGGCGATCCTGCTTCAGCCAAAATCCGAATGGCCCGTGATCGAGCGGGAACCCGGCGATACCGGCTATCTGTTCACGAACTATGTTTGCATCGTCGCCGCCATTCCGCCGGTGTGCGCGTTTATCGGCACCTCGCTGATCGGCATGGGGCCGTACCGCATTGGAATCTTTGCCGGCCTCGTTCACGCCGTCATCATGTATGTGCTGACCTTGGTCGGGGTATTCGTGATGGCCTACGTCATCGATTTTCTCGCCGGCACGTTCGGCGGGCAGCGGAACCTCGCCAATGCCATGAAGGTGTCGGCCTATGCGCCGACCGCCGCATGGGTGGTCGGCGTATTCGACCTCATCCCGGCGCTCGCCATTCTCGGCGTCCTCGGCCTTTACAGTCTGTATCTGCTGCACACCGGGATCACGGCGCTGATGAAGCCGCCGGAGAGCAAGGCCCTGGTCTATACAATTGCCGCGGTGGTCTGCGTGATTGTCATCTGGTTCGTGATACTTGCCATTCCGGCCTCGATCATCGGCGCCGGTGCGATGATGTAGCCGGCGTCCGCGTCAAGGCAGCGCTTTCAGATAGCGGATCGGCCGCCCGGGCGCGATCGCCTGCGCCGCCGCGACGATGGCGTTGGCATCGATGCCGTAATGCCGGTAAAGGTCCGCGAGCGACCCTGTCTGCCCGAAATGCTCGACGCCAAGCCCTCGCGTGCGGTGGCCGGCGACCGCGCCGAGCCAGGCGAGTGTCGCCGGATGGCCGTCGAGCACGGTGACGAGGCCGCAATGCGGCGGTACCGCGGCGAGCAGCCGCTCGATATGCGACCGCGCATGCACGAGGCCGCGCTCGCGCGCGCGCTGCGCCGCGGTCCAGCCGGCGTTGAGCCGGTCTGCTGACGTGACCGCGAGCAGGCCGACGTCGCGGCGATCTTCCGCCATGAGGCCGACGGCGGCGATCGCCTCGGGCGCGATGGCGCCGGTGTAAGCCACGATAACCTGCGCGTTCGGTCCCGGCTCGCGTTGCCAATAGGCGCCGTCGACGATTTGCTGCGCCAGCTCGTCCGTCATTTTTCGCTCAATCTGTTCGATCGGCCGGGTCGACAAGCGCAGATACACCGAGCCGCCGGTCTCGTCGCGCAGCCAGTTGCGCTCCGACGGCGCGGCATCGCCATCTTTCTGGATGTAGCCAAAGGCCCAGCGCAGGATCACCGACAGTTCGTCGACAAAGGCTGGCTCGAACGCCGCCAGCCCGTCCTGCGCCAGCCCAATCAGCGGTTCGGCAATCGACTGATGCGCGCCGCCTTCGCCGGCGAGCGTGATGCCGGACGGCGTCGCGACCAGGATGAAGCGCGCGTCCTGATAGCAGGCGTAATTGAGCGCATCGAGGCCGCGCGCGATGAAGGGGTCGTACAGCGTGCCGATCGGCAGCAGCCGCTCGCCGTTGATCGAATGCGAAAGCCCGAGCGCCGACAGCAGAATGAAGAGGTTCATCTCGGCAATGCCGAGCTCGATATGCTGTCCCTTGGGCGAGAATTCCCAATTGAATGTGGACGGGATGTGCTCGCTTTTGAAGATGTCGGCCATTGCCTCGTGCGCAAACAATCCGCGGCGATTGACCCAGGCGCCGAGATTGGTCGACACCGTCACATCCGGCGACGTGGTAACGATGTGGCGTACGAATTCGCTGTCGGCGCGGCCGATTTCGTTGAGGATGGCGCCGAATCCGGTTTGGGTCGAGGTTGTCGCCTGGAACGGCGCTGGGAATGCGGCTGGCACCTCGATCTCCGCCCCCTTCAGGCGGCGCGCGCCGCCCGCGGCAAACGGAACGGCGTCGATGAATTTCTGCAGTCGGGCCGGCGGCACCGACAAGCCCTCGAACTTGTCCCATTCGTGGCCGGGGCGCACCGCCATCGCCTGGCGAAACTCCTCCATCTGCGCCGAGGTCATCAGCCCGGCGTGATTGTCCTTATGACCGGCGAAGGGCAGACCGAAGCCCTTCACCGTGTAGGCGATGAAACAGGTCGGCCGGTCATTGTCGGCGCCGCGGAACGCCGCAAGCAGCGATGGCAGATCGTGGCCGGCGAGGTTGTTCATCAATGCGGCGAGTTCGGCATCGGTGCGCTTGCCAATCAGCCGGCTGACAGGCCCCTGGTCGCCGATCTCGTCATTGAGCCGCTTGCGCCAGGCGCCACCGCCGGCAAACACCAGAGCGGAGTAAAGCGGGTTCGGGCAACGGTCGATCCATTGCCGCAGCTTGTCGCCACCGGGCTCCTTGAAGGCGGCCTGTTGCAGCGATCCGTATTTCAGAATCACCACGTCCCAGTCGAAATTCTTGAATAGCTGCTCGTAGCGCTCCCACAGGCCTTCGCGCACCACGGCGTCGAGGCTCTGCCGGTTATAGTCGATGATCCACCAGCAATTGCGCAGGCCCTGCTTCCAGCCTTCAAGCAGTGCCTCGAAGATATTGCCTTCGTCGAGTTCGGCGTCGCCGACCAGCGCGACCATGCGCCCCTCAGGCCGCGCGAGGCCCCAGCCATGCGCGCGCACGTAATCCTGCACGAGCGAGGAGAACAGCGTTTGCGCGACGCCGAGGCCGACCGATCCGGTGGAGAAGTCGACGTCGTCGGCGTCCTTGCTGCGCGAAGGATAGCTCTGCGCGCCCTTGTAGCCGCGGAAAGCCTCCAGCCGCCCTCGCGTCTGTTTGCCGAGCAGATATTGAATAGCGTGGAAGATGGGCGAGGCGTGCGGCTTCACCGCGACACGGTCTTGCGGCCGCAGAACGTCGAGGTAGAGCGCGGTCATGATGGTGGCGAGCGATGCCGACGACGCCTGATGGCCACCGACCTTCAGCCCGTCGGTGTTCTCGCGCAGATGGTTGGCGTTGTGGATTGTCCAGCTTGCGAGCCAGAGGATCTTCTTTTCCAGTTCGCGCAAAATCTCGAGGTCGTCGGGCATGACGCAATTATATACACAATTTGGAAACGCGCATTTGCCCGCTCATCCGGTGCGCGGCGGCGGACTATACCGGCAAGTCGGCCAGGGTCTTCAGGGCGTAGAATTGCACCGGTTCATTTCGCCCCTTGACGGCGACCTGATGCAATTCGTTGTCCTTCAGGTTTAGCCCGGCGGCTTTGGCCGCCCGGCGCGAGATGACGACCAGCGCGTCATACTCCTTGGTCAGGCTTTCGAGGCGGGCGCAGGTATTCACCGTATCGCCGATCGCCGTGATGATCTGCGAGCGCGGCGGCCCCATGGCGCCGACGATCGCCTCGCTGTAATGGATGCCGATCCCGATCCGCAACGGCTCCGGCAAGTCGTGCGAAAGCTGCCGGTTGAGCTGATCGAGGCGCGTGAGCATCTCGCGCGCGCCGCGCACGGCGTCGACCGCGCCGGTCGCCGGGTCCCGCGCGTGCAGGCCATAGAGCGCCATCAGCCCGTCGCCGGTGAATTGCGAATAGTGACCATTGGTGGCGACGAGCGCCTTGGTCATTTCCTGGAAAAACTGGTTGAGGATGAAAAGTACATCGTAGGGCAGCTTGGCTTCGCCCAATCTGGTCGAGCCGCGCATATCGACGAATACGATCGTGATCAGCCGTTCGCTGCCCTCAAAGCCGCCGCGCACGGTGCCATCTGCCGCGGTGGCATCGGCGGACAGCAGCGGCATGATCGAAATGTCGCTGGTTGGGCAAATCTGGCACGCCAGACGCGTGCCCGCGGCGGCGCCGATTTTGGCGAGCGCCTTGGCTTCCAGACCCGAAGGCTCGGGTAACTGGTCCAGCCCCCTGGTCACCATGATGCGGCAGGTGGTGCAGCGCGCGCGGCCGCCGCATACCGCCGCGTGAGCAATTCCGTTTTCACGCAGCGTTTCGAGTACCGTCGCGCCCGCCAAAATAGGCACGACGCGGCCGCGCGGATGGCTCAACATCGGCGGCCGCCGGCGGCGATAGTGCCAACGGCGCACCCCGCGCGCGGCGAACGGCAGTGCCACGAAGCCGGCATGGAAAGCGAGCGCAATGCCCGCAATCCTGCCGATCCGTGCCAGGGTCTGGTATGTCAGATTGGCTTCGGCGAGCGTCGATTGCACGTAATCCTTCTTCTTCGCCTCGCGCAGGACTTGATTGCCCGCAGTGACGTAGCCGGCCAGCGCCACCGCCGGCAACAGCAGGCCGAAGCCGAAAAAGTAGACGCGCCAGTCGGGGTACCAGATCTTGGTGCGCAACCAAAAATGGATGCCGATGCAGGCGTGCGTCCACACCAACAGCACCGCCAGCACCTGAACGGCGCCGAGCCACGGGTACATCACCCACTGAACCACGAGCACGGTGCTGTAATGGCTCTCGACGTCGAGCACGCTTTCCGCGATTCGCGTCGAAACCACGTGGAAGATCAGCAGCGCCGGGATACAAAGTCCGAAGGCAAGCTGTGCCCATTCCCAACGCGACAGGCGCAGCGAGCGGCGTATGTAAATCGACCACAGCGCATTCACGTAATGAACAAGCACCGCGCCAGCGAGCAGAGCGGTACCGGCCGTGGTCCACCACGGGGCCATAAGAAATTTGATGGCGTCCTCCGCGCGGTCGAATGAAATAAGGAGCGCGGCGTGGGCGGTCAGGTGGCAGATGACAAAGCTGAGCATGACGAGGGCGCTGGCCAGGCGAAGGCCGCTCCGCCAGGTCCTCGGGGTCCAACTCATGACGCGCGCTTTCAGGCGCGTTACGGCGAGCGCGGACGTTAATTCGCTTCTATCGACAGCCACTGTCATTTGCCGGAACAATACCATACCGCCGGCGCAATACCGGCGTCTCAGGGCGCAGACGTCGAACGGAATTCGGCTCGGCCGGCTTCAGCCAACTAGCGAACGGCAGCCTTGGTATTGGCCGGCGCGTCGAGCACTGTTTTGCAGGCCGGCGGCATATCGGCGAGGGTGAGCGCCTTGGGCGGCTTCGACGGCTTCGGTTCGGGCTTGGGATGCAGGATCCGGTCGGCGAACCAATAGTCCAATTCCTTGGCGCCGCAGCCGTCACCGCCCGGCACCGACGGCTGTTTGCGACAGTTTGGCGAGTCGGCCGGACATTTGAGCCGCACGTGGATGTGGTCGGCGTGACCGTACCAGGGCCGCACCTTGGCCATCCATGCGTCGTGATCCTTGTCCTTGACGCGGCATAATTCTTTCTTGATCGCCGCGTTGACCAGTACGCGCTCGACCTCGGGCTGCTCGGCTGCGGTCTTGATGAAGGCGATGTCCGCCGGCGTCCATGCTTTTGGGTTTACCGTTTTGCCGTCGGCGGCGACCAGGTTGGTGGCGGAAATGTCTTCGCGTTCCTGCCGGGTCAGCCGGCGATTGGGTGCCGGCATGAACCAGATGTCGACGTCGAGCCCAATCTGATGGCTCAGGTGTCCGAACGGCAGCGGTCCACCACGCGGCTGCGCCATGTCGCCGATCAAGATACCGTGCCAGCCTGTGGCCTTGGCGGCGAGCGGCGCGAAGCGCTCCAAGAATCGGATCAGTTCCGGATGGCCCCAATTGCGGTTGCGCTCGAGGCGCATGACCTGCCAGTCCGGGCCATCGACCGGCAATTCGACGCCGCCTTGCAGGCAGCCGCGCGGGTAGTAGCCAATGGCCATGGCTTTGCCGAGGGTTGGCAATTGTTTGGATGCGAATAACAGCTTCGCCGGCTGCTTGTTTTCATCCATCGAAGGCCGCGCCGGCGGCAATGCGTCGATCGTCGCCGGTAGCGTTTCTGCTGGCGGCGCACTGGCAACTGGCGGCGGTGCGGTGACGGGAGATGGCGCTTTGGCCGGAGGCAACGCGGCGACGACCGGCGGTGGCGGCGGTGCGCTCACGACGGGCGGCGGTGGTGCGGGTGGGGGCGCAACGACTGGCGGCATTTCCGCGGGCGGCGGAGCGACATTGTTGGGTGGCGTTGCAGCGGGCGCCGGTATGTTTGTGGCCGGCGGCGGCTCGTCCGGCGCCAATGCGGCAACCACAGACGGCGGCGCAGGCGGCGTGCTTGCCTCCGGCTCGGGCGCGGCCGGCGATGGCGCGGCGACAGCCTGCGGCGGATTGGCGGGCGGCGGAGCCGCCGGTGCCGTTGGGGTTTCGGCTGCGGCCGATTTCGGTGCGGCGGGTTGTGGCGCTAGCGCGGCTGGCGCAAGCGAGACCGGCGCCTTTGCGAGGGGCTGTTCGCCAATTGCGGGCGGGGCCGGCGCGTCCGATGTTTGCAGCCACTCGGACGCGATCACAACGCCAGCGACCACGGCCAGCGAAAATCCGAGCATGGCGAAAAAACGAGCGCGCATAACGCCTTTGGTCTAACGATTTCACCCGTGGCTGTCAGGTTAAATGCTTGCGATGGTTTAGGCGTGTCCGCCGCGCAACGGTTCTCGCCGAATACGAAAAGCGTAATTCTACCAATGCCTTGCATGGTTAACAATTGCTTTACAAGGACGCGATATGGGGGCGATGCTAAGCTATCAGCCAAGCTTGTTGGGGGTCGTTCATGCGTTGCATCGGCGTCGCTGCTTTGGGCGCGCTCCTGTGTGTGTCTGTGCCGGCCGAGGCCGAGCTCCTGGTCAAAATCAGCAAATCGCAGCAGCGCCTGTCCGTCGTGATCGACGGCACAGAAGCCTATCGCTGGCCGGTGTCGACCGGACGACGCGGGCACGAGACACCCACCGGCATTTTCCACCCGGAGCGTATGGAACGGCACTGGTACTCGCACGAATACAGTCTGACACCGATGCCGTGGGCGGTGTTCTTCCATCGCGGCTATGCCATGCACGGCACTATGGAGGCCTACAATCTCGGTCACGCCGCATCGCATGGCTGCGTGAGGCTGCGGCCGGACAAGGCCTCGATCCTGTTCTCGCTGGTGCGGCAGGAGGGCCTCGATAACACCAAGGTCGTGGTCATGAGCGGCCCCTTGCCGGCCCCGCCCGGCGCCAAGCCGATGGCCGATGCCGAGCGCAAACGCGCCGAAACGCAGGTCGCGCAGCATTTCGCCATGGCTCTGCCGGATGACGACGAGCCGCAGCACTTCAGCGCGAAAACACATGCCGATGCCGAGGCGCGGCACGACGGTGAGCCGCCAACCGTGAAACACAAGAGCGGGCACGTTAGTGGCGAGGGCGTGCAGTACCGAGCGTCGGCCGGCAGCGACGAGGCGCGGATCCTGCGCGAACGCGAAGCCTGGCTGCGCAGCCTCGACCGCAAATACGGCATCGTGCGGTGATGATTTCGCCGCAACTTCGGGGGACGCAATGCCGCGCCTGCTGTTAGCCCTTGCTGCGACTGCCGCTTTGCTCGGCTCGCTTGCCTGCGCCGAGGCCGGGGTCGTCGTCACGGTGGACAAATCGGTACAGCGGCTCTCGGTTTCAGTCGACGGCTTTCACCGTTACGAGTGGCCGGTGTCGACCGCGCGCTGGGGCTATCTCACGCCGAACGGCACCTACCGACCGGAACGCCTCGAGCGCAAATGGTTCTCGCGCAAATATGACTGGTCGCCGATGCCCTATTCGATCTTCTTCGACGGCGGCTATGCGATCCACGGCTCTTACGAGATATCACGTCTGGGCAGTCCGGCTTCGCACGGCTGCATCCGGTTGCATCCGCAAAACGCCGCCGTGCTGTTTTCGCTGGTGCAGGAGCATCTGCGCGACACGCGCATCGTGGTTACCGGCGACCGGCCGGAGCGCGAACTACGCCGGCGGGACTACGTCGAGCGCGCGCCCACGCGTCAAACCCGTTATCGGACCCGGCAGCTGCGTCGCGGTTTTGAAGAGAGCTTTTACACCGGCGCGGACGACGATGACGGCGAAGTCGTCTACATCGGCCGGCACCGGCGCACCTGGCGATAGCCCGGCGCGCGCCCCGGCGAGGCGCGCGCGCTTGAACGAAGTCGAGAACGCTATTCGAGCTTGAGTCCGAGGGTGCCGATAATCTCGCCCCAATGCTTGGCATCCTCGGCAATCAACTCCTTGAATTGTTCGGGCGTCGCCTGCATGCGTTCGCAGCTGTTGTTCTTGAAATAGTCGACCGCCCTGTCCGACTCGAGCGCGGCGCCCAGACCGCTACGAATTTTCTTGGTGACATCGGCGGGCAGTTCGGCCGGTCCGAAGATGCCAAACCAGGTACTGACCGAATAGCCGGGGATCCCTTGCTCGATTGCGGTCGCAAGGTCGGGCCGGAAGCTGCTCCGGTGCTTGCCGAGGGCGGCAATCACGGTCACCTGTCCCGTACGCTCGTAAGGAGCGATATTCGACGAATTGATGATGAGAACCGACACATCGCCGCGGAGAAGCCCTTCGATGGCCGGCGCGCCGCCCCGATAGGGGATATGAACCATATCGATGCCCGTCCGGCGCTTGAGATCCTCCGTGCCGAGGTGGCCGAACGTCCCGATACCCTGAGAACCGTAGTTCAAGACGCCCGGTTTGGACTTCGCCAGAGCGATCAATTCCGGCAATGTCTTGACGTGCAGGGATGCTTTCACGGCGAGCACCGGCACGGCCTGGCAAATCGGGCCGATTGGCGTGAAGTCGGCTAGCTTGTAATTCAGATTTCTGACGAGGTGCGGAAGTGACGTGAAGGGCGCGTCCGCAGTCGCCATCAAAGTGTACCCGTCGGGCTTGGAGCGGATGACGGCCGCCGCGGCGATGGTCGAATTGGCGCCGACCAGATTTTCCACGATGACCGGCTGCTCCCATTTTGTATTCAGCCCCTTGGCGACCAGCCGTGCCAGCGTGTCGGTGAGGCCGCCGGCCGCGACATTGACAATGAGCCTTACGTTTCGCGTCGGGAATTCTTCCGCGGCCACCGCCGCAAGCGATGCGATCAAGAAAGCGATGGCAACAGCCGCCGCGACGCCACGCCCGGCCTTATTAAGGGTGCGCATGATTTCCTCCTGTTTGCATCCTAGTTTTTTGTTTTGCTTTTCGTGCGCTTCGGTCCTAGGCCTCCTGTGCCGCCGGTTCCGCGCGCGGGGATTTCGCCGCAACGACCGCGGGAAGCCCGAATTCGATCAACTCGAGCGTTTCGGTGCCTGCGATGCGGGCCGTTTCACCCGGTGCGAGTTCGATTGCCGTATGCCGCGCGACAGGTTCGCCATTGACCGCGCCCGCGCCGGAAAGAACGAAGAACAGGCGCCGCGCATCGGCGTGCCCCGGCGTTACGCTTGCGCCGGGATGCAGCCGTAGAATTTCCGCCCAGGTTCCGCGCTCGGTGAATGTTCCGAGATGTTTCCTCTCGACGCCCGGCGCAGCGGCAAGCGGAAGCCAGTGAAACGACCTCGCGTCCATGATGACGGGCCCCGGATATCGCGGTTTCGGATATTCCAGCTTTACCCCGAAGGCGTGTTGCCAGACCGCGTCGAGGCCGCCCAATGTCTTGCCGTCCTTGCGCTTGTAAAAGACGTCGACAAACTCGCCGTCGCGCCGCAGCTCATTGCGCACCGCACGGAGCCGGCGCGGGCCGAGATAGCCGTATCCCGTCGCTCCGCCGAACTGTAGCGTGAGATGAATCCGCTCCGGCTTTGCCGGCTCGAGCGGATCGTCCTGCGGGCCATAAGGCGCGCCCTCGGTGAAGTATCCGAGTTGGCCTTCCTTTAACCGGACGCCCTCGCCGACGTTCATGTCCCCACTTATGGGGAAGCGGAATTGATCGAAATTGTGCCGGTGGCGTTCGGTCGCGAAGTGCTTTTGCTGTCGCGCCAGCAACAGCACGAAATTGTCCGGCGAGGCGTCATCGCCGGACAGAAGATATTTGAACGCCAGTGACCCGGTCGGATGATCCGTTTCCCATTCAACGGTATCGATTCGTACAACCTTCATGGCCGACCTCCGTCAAATTCCGGGAGGCAGACTAGGTCCTGGAGCCGATGACAGGACTATAGAAAGATGACATAGTGCGATAACAAAAGGTTATCGCCTGGACGGACATGAAGCTTCATCAACTTGCCGCGCTGGTCAGCGCTTCCGAGAGCGGCAGCCTACGGCAGGCGGCCGAAAAGCTGCGCCTCTCCCAACCGGCGCTCAGCCGAAGCATCCGCGAATTGGAAAGCGAGCTGGGTGTCAAACTTTTGGAGCGGACGCCGCTTGGCGTCGAGCCCACCGCCTATGGGAAGGCAGTTATTCTCCGCGGCAGGATCGTCGATTCCGAACTCAGGCAGGCGAAGGACGACATCGCACATCTGCGCGCGGCCACGCGCGGCGACCTGCGCATCGGTGCAACGCCGGTCGCCGCGTTCAGTCTGCTGCCCGCCGTCCTGGCGCGGCTCAAGAAGTCCCGCCCATTGGTTCACATCTCGGTCACCGACGGCATGGGTGCGAGCCTCATCAACGGCCTGCGTCGGGGCGATTTCGATTTCGCCTTCGGGCGCATCGATGAGGCGATCGATCCCCATGAGTTCAGCGCGGATGTCCTGTTCAACGACAGCCTTGTCGTTGTCGCGAGACACGACCACCCACTCGCCGCAGCGCGCGTTTCCGGAAGGATCGATTGGGACGCGACGGAATGGATTCTTCCCGGCGGCGACAGCCCGGCGCGAACGGCATTCGAGAAGACTTATTACGCGCGAACGGGAAAAGCGCCGCGCTGCTCGATCGAAAGCAACAGCTTCGTGACGATGCTCACGGCCATATCGCAGACGCATTTTCTGGGGGTTGCGCCGAACCAGATTTTTCACGTCCGCTGGCTGCAACGCGAGTTTGCCGTTGTAGATCTGGGCCTGAAATTCCCCACGCAGCCGACCGGCATCATGCGTCGCGCGCGAACCAAGCCGTCGGCGATCGCGCAATATGCCGTCAATGAGCTGCGCTACGCCGCCCGCCAGGCGCGCATGCGGCGATCGGACAATGACGGCCGCAAACCGAAGCGTTTATCTGCCCGGTAGGCCCTACACATCCACCTTCAGCGCCGCGATGAAGGCCTCCTGCGGGATGTCGACCTTGCCGAACTGGCGCATGCGTTTCTTGCCTTCCTTCTGCTTGTCCAGCAGCTTGCGTTTGCGCGTGGCGTCGCCGCCGTAGCATTTGGCGGTGACGTCCTTGCGGAAGGCGCGCACGGTCTCGCGCGCGATGATCTTGCCGCCGATTGCCGCCTGGATCGGCACCTGGAACATGTGCGGCGGGATCAGCTCTTTCAGCTTCTCCGCCATGGCGCGGCCGCGGCTCTCGGCGCGCGTTCGATGCACCAGCATGGCCAGTGCATCAACCGGATCGCCGTTCACCAGCATCTGCAGCTTCACCAGATCGGCCTCGCGATAATCGGTGAGGTGATAGTCGAACGAAGCGTAACCGCGCGACACCGATTTCAGCCGGTCGTAAAAATCGAACACCACCTCGTTGAGCGGCAGATTGTATTTCACCATGGCGCGGTTGCCGACGTAAGTGAGTTCCTTCTGCTCGCCGCGGCGGTCTTGGCAAAGCTTCAATACCGAGCCGAGATATTCGTCGGGCGTCAGGATGGTTGCCTCGATCCACGGCTCGCGCATCGCCTCGATGTGATTCGGGTCCGGCATGTCGACCGGATTGTGGATCTCGATTTCGCGGCCGTCGCGCAATTTCATTTTGTAGATCACCGAGGGTGCGGTCGCGATGAGATCGAGATTGAATTCGCGCGACAGCCGTTCCTGGATGATCTCCAGGTGCAGCAGGCCGAGGAAGCCGCAACGGAAGCCAAAGCCGAGCGCGGCGGAGGTTTCCATCTCGTAGGAGAAGCTTGCATCGTTGAGGCGCAGCTTGCCCATGGCGGCACGCAGGTCCTCGAAATTGGCGGCGTCGACCGGGAACAGGCCGCAGAACACCACCGGGATCGCCGGGCGGAAGCCGGGCAGCATCTCGGTCACCGGCTTGCGATCGTCAGTGATGGTGTCGCCCACGCGCGTGTCGGCCACCTCCTTGATCGAAGCGGTGATGGCGCCGATTTCGCCCGGGCCGAGCTCGTCGACCGGCGTCAGCTTGGGGGTGAAGACGCCGGTGCGGTCGACGTCATAGGCCGCGTTGGTGCCCATCATGCGGATGCGCTGGCTTTTTCTGAGCACGCCGTCGACGATGCGCACCAGCACGACGACGCCGAGATAGGCGTCGTACCAGCTGTCGACAAGGAGCGCCTTGAGCGGCGCCTCGCGGTCGCCTTTCGGCGGCGGCAGGCGGGTGACGATGGCTTCCAGCACCTCGGGCACGTTCTGCCCGGTCTTGGCGGATATCTCGATCGCATTCGAGGCGTCGAGCCCGATCACGTCCTCGATCTGCTTCTTGACCGCCGCGGGGTCTGCCGCCGGCAGGTCGACCTTGTTGAGCACCGGCACAATCTCGTGGCCGGCGTCGATCGCGTGATAGACGTTGGCGAGCGTCTGCGCCTCGACGCCCTGGCTCGCGTCGACCACAAGAAGCGAGCCCTCGCAGGCGGCAAGCGAGCGGTTGACCTCATAGGCGAAGTCGACGTGGCCGGGGGTGTCGATCAGGTTGAGTTCGTAATCCTTGCCGTCGCGCGCGCGGTATTTCAGGCGCACGGTCTGCGCCTTGATGGTGATTCCGCGCTCGCGCTCGATATCCATGGAATCGAGCACTTGTTCCTTCATTTCGCGCGCCTCGAGCCCGCCGGTGAGCTGGATCAGCCGGTCGGCCAGCGTCGACTTGCCGTGGTCGATATGCGCGACGATGGAGAAATTACGGATATTGTTGATCGGAGTGGTCGCCATGGCGCGGCAGATAACATCCGGGGTGCGCTCCTACAAGCGACCCTTTCGTCATCCCCGGATCGCGGCCCGACGGCCGTGGCCCGGCGTAACCGTGAGTGGTTGGACGTAACCCGCCCCGCCATGCGATAGAGCCTGCCCATGCGTCT